>OCVV011341537.1_pt1 | contig 16585 bp, 13 predicted proteins | sample 1539721 | NCBI WGS metagenome assembly OCVV01 (sample SAMN02144230, study PRJEB22623) | gut metagenome | biome: sheep rumen | host: Ovis aries | place: New Zealand | reverse complement strand
GAACGAGGATATCAGACCGTATGCAATAGTATCATACCACACAAGACAGCTGAGAGCACTATATCGTGAAAGAACAAAACTCAACAAGAGACTCAACCAGGACATCAACAGGCTGAAGGGGCAGCTGCATATCGCTTTTCCTGAGTTGCTGGACAAAAAGCACGCAACAATCGGGCTTTTCGAACTCGAATTCCTCTCAAAATACCCGACAGCGGATTCCATCAGGAACATGAAGCCTGAGAAACTGGTGGCCGCCTTCTCCAAAGTAAAGTATATGAGAATCGATATTGCAAGGGCAAGAAAACTGATTGAGGCAGCAAAGACAAGTGTCGGCTCTTCGGCACTTACCGAAGGCTTTGTCATCAAGGAGACCGTGGAGAGAATCAGGCTCTACAGAAAACAGATCAATGAACTCAGCGAAGCAATGGTGCCACTGGTGAAAGAAGAACATGGGAATCTTCTGACGATACCAGGGTTAGGTGCCGTGACTGTTGGCGGCATCGTCGGTGAGATAGGGGACGTCAGCAACTTCCACGGAAGCGACTGCCTCGTCGCCATGGCCGGCCTGAATCCCAAGGTCTATGAATCGGGAAATTATGCTGCCAGTCACACAAGAATATCCAAGCGAGGCTCCAGTTATCTCAGGAATGCCCTCTATATGGCGGCTCAGTCAATGTATATGCATGGTGCAGAACCAATATACAGCTTTGTGAACAAGAAGAGGAAAGAAGGCAAGAGAAAAGTATGTGCCTTGGATCATGCGGCAAGAAAACTGTGCAACATCATCTTCTCGATGATGAAAACAGGCTCGGAATTCATTCCATCATCCGCAAATAGCTAATCGCCATTAAGTTTTCAAAGAACAGACATAAAGACATATCGACAATGTGTTCCGAGGGGAACAAGATTTTCCATGCCAACCAATGAAAGTTAACAGTGAATATTGATAATTCCCATTGGTTGGCATGGAAATGATCAAGAGAATCAATTTTTACTTGAATTCTTTATAGTTAGCTCCCATTCCCTTATTTCATTCAAATTGCTACAAATATTGAGATTATCGCATTATACACATATTCCTAATTATTATCACCTCGGCTTGCAATTCATCATAGTACTTAGCAAACTTTTGCCTACAATCGAATTACGGTAGTTAAAATTTATGTTCAAGTTGGAGGAATCAAAAAACTAATTGAGATTTCGTATATTCCCTTTTCAATATCGAATACATGTACATATCAACAAATCCACCATTTTTAAATTTAGCTTCGCGCTTAACTCCTTCCATTTTGAACCCATTTTTTTCGTATAAGCTGCGTGCTTTTTCATTAGTAGCTAGGGCAGTCAGTTCAACTCGTCTCAAATTCAAATTTAAAAAAGCATGTTGCAACATTTCTTTTATTGCAAATGTGCCAACTCCTTTTCCACGGTTTTCGGATTCTCCAACCATAATGTGGAATTCTGCGGATTGATTAATTTGATCGATGTTTACTAAACTGACTAAGCAAATTGGTTTTTCAGAGTCGTTTGTAGTTACTACGCAGCGCACTTCCTTGTTACGATTTTTCATATAACTATCAAACCAAGCATAATCAACTTCTTGATTTATAAAACGAAAAGGAGCACCTAAGCAAGATATCAACTCCGGATCATTTCTCCAAGAATTAATTACATCCATATCTTCTCTTTTTAGTTCTCTAATCTTATACATTTCTTCACCTCTTTCCAAATCATTGCCATATGCTTCTGGTTGTATCTTTGATCACACGGGAGTGGCAAAATATTCATTGCCATATTATATTCCAAATCATTATCAGCACAAACATCAAATACTGCAGGCCATAATGTTGGTATGTAGATTTTCTTTTCTTGAAGTTTCTTTCTGATCATGGCTCCATTATCAATATATAACGGATACATAAAAGCACCTTCAGGACATATCAAATTCAACTTATTGATATCCTTTAATTGATTATGAAGATAAAGGAAATTCTCAGTACGTTTCCTCTTTACTTCATCATAATCAATTCCACGCAATAAATTTTCTGTTAACTTAGACATTTGTTTTATCGGTTGATGATTAAACATATGATTGTTTTCAACATATTCCGAATAAAACTCAGCAGCAGTACGTTCAAATCTACCAAGAAGAAATCTCATTCTATCAAAAGATTCATCTATTGGTATTTCTCTATTTAATCTAGCATCAGTATATAGAATAGCCCCATCTGCAACACCGAAAAACTTTCGGCAAGTATACAAAGTGTCTACACCTTCAATAGGCATTTGGAAATATGCCTGAGCATTATCTACAATGATTCGATCATATTTACCTTTAAGTTCTTCAAAATACTCATTTGATAACTGCCCATAGAAATTGACAACATACATCCATTCATCTTGAGAAAGTTGTATATCCTTAGGTTTGAAATCTAACCCAATATGATAATACCTAACTTGAACACCATACTTTTTAAAAACACCTTCACATGAATCGCACATGAAATATGGCATTGCAATCTTCTTGATTGATATTGCTTCAATCAAGTATGCTAACGCATTTCTGCCACAATTCAATTTGATAGCATCTTCATGCAGCATTTTACGATGATAGTGTTCAAATTCAATATATCCACCAATTCCAGTCATACACACTTTACTCTGGCTTATAATTGCAAATAACAGCTCTCCGCTTATTCGATGATAAAACTGCTATATTATTAACATATTCAACAAGGATTTGAGCATCAGAACCAAGAATTCCCTTTAATTTATCAACTATAGATATCGGTGAAAAACCATTTTCAGCATTGATTATCAATCGATACTTAACTTTATCCTCTTGAATAAATTGCCATTGCTTAACTTTAGCAATACCCCACATCGATACAAAAATTTTTGCAGGAGAAATTAAAGAACCTGTTGTAGTGTAGATACAATCACGACTTCTTCCATATATTTCACTAAGCACAGGCAAAGATGAACCCTTTGCTTTAGTCATAATTCCTAAATCTCCAGTATCATATCTGATCATTGGAAAAGCTTTATTAAACAAATCAGTTATAACAATTCTTCCAACCTCACCATCAGCAGCTGGTTCATCAGAATCAGTTTTCAAAGTTTCAAAATAATAACTTCCCCAATTCAAAGTATAGGCTGTACCATCACTTGAATCTTGGCCTAATATTCCTAACTCCATATCAGAGTAACGTCTATACACTTTACATTTAAAGACTTGTTCCAACAACTTTCTATCATTTTCAACTATTCCTTCACCACCTGTAAGTACGGTTTTCAAATTACTAGCAGTAAAAACTCGGTTATTTTTTAGCATATGTTTTGCAAGTTCAATTAATGTAGAAGAATAACTAAAAATAATTCTAGGATTCTTTTCATTAACACATTGCACCATGTTCTCAAGATGCGCATAATCCAAAATGGAACTATCAATATAAAAAATATTCTCTTTTTCTTCTAATTCGCAAGTCCTATGAATCTTATCATTGAGAACTCTAAAAAAGATCATTCTTTCACGAACAGGAAAATCACACATTTCACCAAACACCTGAAGTTCTGCAATCACTCTATTTCTTTTATGATAATCCTGCAAGACTGAAAAAGGAGTACCAGTTGAACCACTTGTAGATGAGACATGAAGAGGTTTATCAAAAAGTTCTACACTTTTATGGCTTTCATAACAATCTAATATATCTCTCTTATTTAATACCGGAAACTCTACATCTATTTTTTGATTCTTATAAAATGGAACATTCTTAATTGCATATTTCTTTATATCTTGATATCGTTGAAATACTAAGTCGATGTTATCCTCGGACAAAACGGTTTTAATATCCTGATATTGTTTAAAAATTATCCCCCCATTTAAAATCATGTCATTGTTCCAAAAATCAGCGCGCAATTCATCAACAGTTTTCATTCTATTCACTCCCTTTTAAGACTATATTTATATACCTATTTATATCAAATAAAAAAGATCTCATTTGTTTTAACGAATCAAATTTCATAAAAATAATTCCAATAGCTTTAGTCGCATAATCAAAATACTCGACTGAATCATTTTCTTTTTTATATATACATTTTTTTACAATATGTTGTTCCAGTCTTCCATCAAATTCAATTCTTGAAAAAAGGCCTTTTTTGCTACTATGCAAATTATGAGTTGCATAATAAACATCACGACAAGGAAATTCAACTTGAACGCTTTCACCCATTGCTACCTGCACTGCCATCTTAACAACATCAACATCAAATATCATTCCTAGCAAATCAGGAATCATATTTCCACCGGCTCGTGGACCAATATCTAATAAATAACACTTTTGATCCTTGGTTATCACAAGTTCAACATTCATCGATCCAGATTTAATATTTAATTTTGAAACCAAAGATTGTAAGGTCTGCTTAGCAATTTGAACTTGAGTTTCGGTTAATAACAAAGGATAACTTTTTCCGACAGGTACAAGAGGATTAACCATTGCATCACGATGGCAATTCAATAATCCCCAAAGTTCAACTTTGCCATCTACAACAAAAATATCTCCGCCTATGAGGAATGGATGGTCTTTGACGATGAAAGATTCAATAATAATTTTTTTACTGCGCGAAAAAGAAAATGCATAAGTTAATAATTTTTTAACATTCTCCTCTTTTCCATGAATCACACTAACGCCCTTGCTTCCAGATGAATCAACTGGTTTAACAATAACTGGAAAATCAAAATAATTCTTATTAATATCTTCTAACGCTTCTTCAATAGATGAATAGCCTTTAGCTTTAGGAGTAGCAAATCCATTTTCCGCTAAGAATTTTCTGAATTTATCTTTATTACATAAGATATCCACGGATTCATATGGATTACCTGGCAATCCTAGTTTTTCAGCAACATAAGCGGCAGTAGGTGCTGCGGGATCAGACGCATAAGCTAGGATACCATCAATTTTTTCTTCTTTTGCAACTGTTAAAACCGCTTCTTTATCAGTTGTACTTACAAGATAAAATTTATCAGCAACATACTGTCCTGGATTATCATCCAAAAAATCGCATAGAACAGTAAAATAACCCAGCTTTTTTGCGGTTTCAATAGCAATGACCTGTTGAGCAGAACCACCAAGTAATAATATTTTTTTCATCTTATATCAATTATTCTCTAATTTAACACATAAACACAACACTCTCGTTGCAATTTCTAATTCCTCAAGACTTGGATAACTAGGAGCAATTCTTATAACAGAATTCTCAGGATCCTTGTGATAAGGGAAAGCACAACCAGCATCTGTCAAAACAACACCACATTCCTTACATCTCTGAATCACTTCTTTAGCACAGCCATTCACCTTTAGAGAAATAAAATATCCGCCATTAGGTTTATTCCATATAGCAATACCAGTAAGTTCTTCTTCCAATATCTTTTCAACCAGTTCAAATTTTGGTCTTAGGATATCAGCGTGTTTCCTCATCTGATTCTTGATACCATTTAGATCCTTAAAGAATCTGACATGTCTCAGCTGATTGACCTTGTCATATCCAATAATGGAGATACCCATCCATTTCTTGATATCAGCAACATTAGCTTCACTTGTGGCAAGAGCAGCAACACCACTTCCCGGGAAAGATATCTTGGATGTAGATGTAAATTTATACACTAAATCGGGATTGCCAGCCTTGTTACATTCATCAAGTATTTCCAAAAGGAAATCTTGTTTATCATCATATAGATGATGAACACTATACGCATTATCCCAATAGATTCTAAAATCACTAGCAGCTGGTTTTAATCTAGCAAAACGCTTGACCACTTCTTCACTATATGTTGTACCGTCAGGATTGGAATACTTAGGAACACACCAGATCCCCTTAACATAAGGATCCTTGATATAGTCTTCAATCAAATCCATATCAGGTCCATCACTATTCATGGGAATATTTATCATTTCAATCCCAAAATATTCGGTGATAGAAAAATGTCTATCATATCCTGGAACAGGACAAAGCCATTTCACAGGTCTATCAAGTTTACACCAAGGTGTAGAACCCATGACACCATGAGAATAACTTTGAGAAATGCATTCAAACATGATATGCAGAGAAGAATTACCAAAGATGATGATATTCTTTGAATCTACTTCACTGATTTCAGCTAAAAGCCTTTTACATTCCTCAATACCACCAAGAACACCATAATTGCGACAATCAATACCATCTTCACAATCTAGATTTGTATTAGAATTCAAGATATCCATCATTGGCATTGATAAATCTAATTGTTCCTTACATGGTTTCCCTCTAGCCATATTGAGGCTTAAATTTAATGATTTATAGTAATTATATTGTTCAATTAATTTATTGTTCATCATTTATGCCTGTAAGACTCAACAGATATTTTCCATATTCAGTCTTTTCTAATTCTTCACCTAACATACGTAACTGTTCAGTCGTAATAAAGCCTCTACGCCAAGCGATCTCTTCAATACAAGAAAGATAAAAGCCTTGTCTTTCCTGAACTGTCTGAACAAACTGAGCAGCATTTAACATACCTTCTGGAGTACCAGTATCAAGCCAGGCACAACCACGAGCAAAGAGTTTTACTTTTAGTTGTCCTCTTGCAAGGTATTCGTTATTGACAGCAGTAATTTCAATTTCACCACGATCAGAAGGTTTAACCTTCTTCGCAATCTCAACAACTTGGTTGTCATAGAAGTATAAACCAGGAACAGCATAATTACTCTTAGGCTTTTTAGGCTTCTCTTCTATGCTAACCACATTATGATCTTTATCAAATTCAACAACACCGAACGCTGTTGGATCTTTCACTGGATAACCAAAGATAGTTGCACCTTGATTTTCACTCATTGCAGATTTCAAGATCTTGGTCATATCATTTCCATAGAAAACATTATCACCAAGAATAAGACAAACTGAATCTTTACCGATGAATTCTTCACCTAAGATAAAAGCATCAGCTAATCCTCGAGCTGTTTCTTGAACCACATAAGTAAACTTAACACCAATCTTACTTCCATCACCTAATAATTCTTCATAGAGGGGAAGATCATGAGGCGTAGAGATAATCAGAATATCTCTGATTCCTGCAAGAAGTAACATAGATAAAGGATAATAGATTAATGGTTTATCATAGATTGGCAAAAGTTGTTTGCTAACAACTTTTGTTAATGGATAAAGTCTTGTTCCTTTACCACCAGCTAGAATGATACCTTTCACAGCGCTACCTCCTTACTTAAGGATAATATCACAAATCAAATCAACATCTTCTAAACTCAAATCAGCATACATAGGTAGAGTAAGAACTCTATCACCTAAATATTTCGCGACAGGTGTTTTTTCCGCACCATAGGTAGGGAAATCCTTATAACATTCCATTTCATTGACAAGAGGATGGAAATATTTTCTAGCAACAATATCATGTTGCTTGAGTTCTTCAAAGACTTGGTTTCTATCTTTCTTAAATCCATCAAAGACAACAGGAAGATAGGCATAATTAGGAGTGACATCCTTCTGAGGTTTACAGAACTTAATTCCTTCAACGTTACCTAATCTTTCCTTGTATCTTTCAACAACATGTTTTCTCTTTTCAATTTCGCTATCTAAGTGTCTAAGGTTACAAATACCCATAGCAGCCTGGAATTCGTTCATTTTGGCGTTACCGCCAATATATAATGTAGATTCTGGACCATGAATACCAAAATTCTTTAAGTCATTGAACTTCGTTACTAGTTCATCCTGTTTAAAGCAAACAGCACCACCTTCAATGGTATTAAAGACTTTGGTAGCATGGAAAGAAAACATAGACATATCACCAAAGCAAGCAGAAGAGACACCTTTGTACTTCACTCCAAAAGCATGAGCAGCATCATAAACTACTTTAAGATTATGTTTCTTGGCAATCTTATCAATTGTTTCTACATTACACATATTGCCATAGACATGTACTGGGCAGATAGCAACAGTCTTAGATGTGACCAATGCTTCTATCTTAGAAGCATCCATACAATAAGTTTCTGGGTCAACATCACAAAAAACTGGAACTAAGCCTTTTCTTACAAAGGCATGAACAGTAGAACAGAATGTGAATGGAGTAGTGATTACTTCCCCGCCTTTTGGTAAATCTAGTGTTTCCCAAATACCTTCTAAGGCTAAATGTCCGTTGGTATATAAAGCAACATGGATACCACCTAACCTTTCTTCCAGTTTAGCCTGAAGTTCTTTGTGTTTTACACCCATATTGGTTAGCCAATGAGAATCCCATAATTCTTTGATTTCATTACAGTATTCATCAAAATCTGGCATAGAAGATCTAGTTACATTGATCATAATTCCCTTCCTCCTCAACTTTTGTTTCGACTATGGTATTTTCTTTATAAACATTTTCATCGTCATTATTTGATTGTACGACATTTTGTTTTTTTCTCTTGCTAATAAATGCTTTGATTGATTTCACAATATACATAAAGCCTTCTGTTTTGAATAAAAGCGATAAGCCGACATAAATAACAATACCTGTTATCACCAAAACAATAAGCTTTAAGTAAATATTAAAATTAATCAGCAATGACAAACCATATACGGCTAAAAACATAATTATACCTATACCATAGATAGGTAAGATATCTGCTAATTGTTGTTTGATTCCGTAATTCAAGTATTTTCTAAGAACAAAAGAATATACAATAAAACTTATTACTGTACTAATCAATGATGACAAACACATCACATAAATACCAAAAGGAATAGAGGCAAATAGCAAACCAACCGAAACGGTTTTCATGATAATATTAATCAACAAATTAGTTCCACTTTTTCCTATAGCGTTTATTGCTTGCGTTCTTGCAGAAAGGGGCCACGACATACACAACAAACATTCAATCATAACAAAAGGAATCGCAGACTCCCACTTATCAGTTAAAAGTATTCTAATCATTGGATCAGCTACAGCTGCCATACCGCACATCATTGGAACACATACGGTAAGTGAAATCTTCATTCCTCTTCTTAAATATGAAACTAAGCGTTCCTTGTCGTCTTGAATCTTCGACAGTGACGAGAACAACACTGTTGTCATTGCACCATCAAATCCAGTCATTACAGTGTTAGGAAATTGATTACCTTTATTGTAATATCCTATTGTATCCTTATCATATACACCGCCAATTATCAATGTCTTTGAGCTGTTAAAAATAGTGTTCAATAAATTTCCGGCTAAAACCTTAGAACTAAATGAAAACATTTGTTTAATGGAATTAAACGAAAACTTCAATTTAGGAAACCATTTACACAAAATAAAAAGGAGTATACAATTCACACTATTTTGTGTTATTGTTCCCCAGACAAGTGCCCAAACACCAAATCCATTTAATGCCAAGGTAATACCAACTATACCTTGACAAATAACAGCAATGAAACCGGCAGCAAAACTTTTCTTAAATTGAAGATTTCTCTGAATAATAGCTGTATGAACCGAGAATAGCGAAGCAATCATTAAGGAAATGCCTTGTACTCTTAGAATATCTTTAAGTAATTCTTCTTTATAAAAAGATGCCATCAAAGGTGAAGTGAAATAAACAAGACCATAAAGGGCAACGCCAACAGCCACACTTAAGTAGAACATTGAAGATTTATCAACTTCATCAATGTTCTTTCTTTGGACAAGTGCTGAAGTAAAGCCTGTTGTAATGATTACATTTAAAATGGTAATAAATGTACTTGTTAACGCAATTACTCCGTAATCGCTAGGGAGTAGAATTCGAGCAAGGACAATCGAAATAATGAACCCCATCAACTGAGTAGAGATATTTTGAACAAATCGCCAAACAAACCCTTTGATTGATTCGTTTTTTAAGTTGTCTTTAGGTTTAATTGCTTCTGAGCTCATTTTTCTAATTCTTTCTTCTTAGTGCGTCTTCTCAACAATCTTGAAAAGAAGTATTTAGGATTCAAAAACAAAATTTTTATAATCCTAAAAGGATATTTGCAAATCCTTAGAAATTTAGATTCATTATAATTTAAAACCTTATTACGTTGCTTTTCGTACTTGATGTCTGGAATAACATATTGTGCATGTTTCATCGGAAATGATAGTTCATAGGTTTTCATATTGAAAATACTTTTCAGTTTTTTTGATGCAAAAGCACCATTAGAATGAGCACTATCTTTTCTAAGTCCGACATTATTAATTAGATTATATTTAGGAACAATTTGAAGTCTATTTTGTGCATACATATTAAATTCAATCCAAAATTCCCCACCAGGAACATGTCCTTCATAATAATCTAAATGTCCATAAGCATTTAATCTTTTCCAAGCAATTTTATTATGTTTTGTTCTTTCTTTTAAAAGAGACATAACATATTTATCTTTGTAATAATCGAATTTTCCTCTTTCAGTATAGGTTCTCTTCCAAGTAGCAATCCCATGAATAGATCCCTGTCTTGAAAAGAAATAATCCGAGTCACACTCTTGCCAAACTCCAAAATGATTATGGCCACAAATACATTCAATTCTCGGATCGTCCTTATATTTTTCTAAAAGTTCGGCACAATACCTAAAAAAAGAAATTGAAGGTATATCATCATCTTCTAAAAAAACACATCTATCTACCTTTTTCCAGATAACCTTAGAGACTTTTTTTCCAGATGCATACATTCCGAGATTTTCAGTCTCATAAAAACGATAAACAGTACAATCCCAATCAATAGTTCCATCAATCATTTCACGATTTTGACGAATTGCTTCCCATTCTTTTTCGTTTCTTCCGCCATCAGACTGAATAAAAAGAATACTAGGTTTTGCTTTCCTAATGACATCCCATTGGGCTTTTTGACAATCAGGTCTACACCAAATTTTAATTCTGACAGGAACATCTACTAAATAATTATCCATAATTATTAAATCTCCAAATAAATACATCAAACACAAATAGCTTGTATATGTCTTTCACTCTAATTTGTAGTCTAGGTAATCAATTCTCTCAATACACTTGGCATATCCTTAAAATCATCAGCTAAGATAATATAGATACCTTTTTCTCTATAGTATCTTAACATTTGGATTTTCTCGTTTAGAGATAATCCATGAAAACACATCAAGGCAAAACAACACCAATCTTTTCCTTGTTTTTTCGCAATATCTTGAATGATTGACATCTGAAATAAATCAGACATTGAGCTACCAACAAATAAGCACTTGTAATGACTAAGAACATACTCCTGTGCTTTTCTCACAGTTGAAGATGGATTAGATAGATATGCATCAAAATACTCTTTATCCGTCAAAACAATGCCTTTTACTTTCCGAGTAGAGTATCCGACAAATCCATGTAAGTGAATGACGATATCATCTTTACCTGAGGTATATTCATCACTTGAACGGTGAAACAAGTCTTTATGATAATCATGAGTATATTGCTGTTCGACAAAGGTGTCATAATTATAAGTATAAATTGGCATCTTCATATGCTTGTATTTACCTTCAGCAATCACTTTTGCAAGTGTTTCTTCTTTAGCCATCAAAGAATGATACTTACGATAAATCGATGAGTATAACGTGTCGTTATATAATGCAGTCAGCTCATCTCTTTGAAGAGTTCCTTTTGCAAAAGATGACATGGCATAGGTTGAATTACTTAATGCATTTTTGATTCTCTTTGAATCATCAATATGATAGGGAACCATGACATCAAGAAGATTATCAACAAGCCTATCCCAAGAGTCAGCACCAAATGGAATAGAAACACCATTACCTAAAATGAGAGCTGCGCCTTTGTAGTTATCATCTAATTCATAGCCTTTTACATATCTCTTAAACAATTCAGAATTCTCTTTTGAGATTCTTTCTGGTGTCAGTTCATCAATATCAAACTTATTTTCTAAATTAGAAAACCTTAACTCAAATGATTCCTGTTGATAATTCTTAGACTCTCTATCAAAATTTTGATTTCTTCTTTCTTGATTATATCTATTGATAGATTCTATTTCAGATTCCTGACCAAACAAATAATTTAAGTAAGCATCTTTATTTCTACTTATCAGTTCATCAATAAAAAGTCTGCCTAATACTACACCATTATCAGATATCGATTTTTCCTTAAGACCTTGATTGATGATAATATGGATACAACCATCATTGTCTTTAGAAAAATCTAGATATTTTCCTTCACGAAGCAAATCAACATAAGTTGGAAAACTAGTCTTAAATAAGTAAGAGCCACTAGGGTAATAGAAATCATGTCCTTTCCAATCAAGAAAGATTTCGTCACCATTTCGTTTAGCCTCATTAACCAAAGCCACTCGGACAAAAGAAAAGATATTTTTATGCTTTCTAATATTTGGACTTTGCATAGTTAAACCTCAAAGAAGTAACAGCTATTATGATCATCGTAAAAAACTTAACAAAAAAAGTGGGGGCTATCTCTTCAGCAATCAATAATTAGCACCAAAAGAAATGAACTTATTTAATGCCAAAATACAAATATGGATTCATTAAATAATCGTAGTCGAATTGTTGATTATCTTTAACAATTCGCTTATAGATTTCTTGCTTACAATCCTTGCTAATAATTATTTTATGAATTTTGGTTCGATCTAACACATTCAATAATTTATTGCCGACAATAACTCCATGATATGGAAAAACAAAAAGACCATGCTGATATTTCATTCTATCATTGCTTTTCGCATCATATAAAAAATAATGCGTTGCTAAATCTGCCAATTTACATTGCCACAAATATTTACCAAATAGTTTTGTTTTCGGAGTTATCTTTTTATGAATATATTGTATTGAGAAATCCACCAAATCATCATCCTGGAATTTTTCTAAAACACTACTATCAAAAGCAAATAGTGCAGAATCAGAATTTCTATAATCATTGAAATTTGTGCCCTCATAGAAATGATTAGCAAATATGGTGGCAATTTCAATTTTTTCAGTAGCATCTAAAAGAGGACTATATGAAGTGGAATGCTGCATATAAGCGAGGAATTTCATGTTAATTGAATTATTTAACGCAGGAAGTCGAACATCATCAAAAACAGACTGATATTTGGTAATCAAACCCTCATCTTCGTACAGTTTAAAAACATCTTTTATCTCAAACCACTGATTCTTATTTAGATTTCGAAAAATCGAAGGAATCAAACCATAATTGGAATGTGTTTGGCCGCGCCAATAAACAATATTGCCTGTGGAATTAACGACATATTTTCCAAATATATTATCCAATTGGTCATATGATTCCACCTTTTCACTTGGATAATCACTGAGTAAAAATAAATCGATTAGAGAAATCGTAAGAAACGTAATCGCCTTTTTATAATGTTCTGGCAAATCTAACAAGCCTAACTTTATGTTATCTTGAACTTTAATTGGTAGACTCGCAGTTTTAGATAAGACATCATCAGTAATACGTTTTGGAAAATTGTTCAAATAATTTAAAACAAATTCACAATTATCTTCTAGTTTACGAGTCATACCAGATTGTAAAGAAGGAAAATCAACAATTTCTTTAAGAGAATCATGAATTCTTAAAGTTTCATACCATAGCGCAATTGTATAAAAATTCATAATAAATGCCTCCTAAATATTGTGACCACAACAAAACAAAACTAAAAAGCAAATGTTTCTTGCCTTTTTTAGGACACCATTTTTTGTTTTATACTTTTTTAAAATGACATATTGAAAAGCCACTAATTGCTGCTAAAACATAATACATTATATAAACTGTCATCGTAGAATTATTTCCTCCTATCATTTAGAAAGGTATATAATGCGTAATAATCATTATTCATCCTGTCCATACCGTTTCTTTTTATCGCATCGTGAATTATTTCATCATCTACTTTTCCTCCAGCATAACCTTTGATTTCTTCCTTTAATAATGCGATATTTCCAAATGGGACAACATCCCCCATTCCAGGGAAGATAGTTTCTTTCACACCACCAACATCAAATCCAACAACCGGAGTACCACAACAATTTGCTTCCAAGCATACAGTTGGATAGTTATCACATTTGCTTGTAATCACAAAAACAGAAGCACATCTATATAACGCAGCAAGTTCTCCTTGATTATTAGTATAAGGTATATGGAGAATCTTATGAGCATCTGAATTTGCGCATCCTACAACGACACATTGATATTCATCTGGCAACAGCTCACTTAACTCTCTAAAATATTTTCCACCTTTAACCTCACCAAAGAAGTTTGGTGTAACATGAAGAATTATCTTTTTTCCTTGCGGAATCCCATATTTAAGGAGAACATCTATATCACTAGGTTGAATCTTACAATCAAATAATTCGGTTCGAATACCATTATAAATAGTAATATTTGGTCTGTTGTTGAAAATAGGAGACTGATTACTTCTTTCTCTCAACCAATTAGAACAAGAAACTAGTTGTAGATTATCAAACCCCTCAAAAGCCTTTTTCATCTTCACCCATGATCTATGAGTCCCATCCAAAAACCAAGAATGAGTTTCCTGTTTTAGTCTAGGACAATGTCCACAACCAGACTTCCACTTCTCGCAATCTAAAGCATAACCACAATTTGCAGTATGCATAAATTCAGCATGAAGAGTTAATACGGTTTTAATGCTATGCTTTTTTAACCAGGTTACTAATCGATAGATATTAACAAAATTACCATTTATACATTGAAGATGAACAATATCTGGTTTTTCTTTTTTGATAATTCCGATAATACGATTAGTAGAGAGAAAACATCCACCATACATCAATCCGGTGATAAAAGACCACACTTTATTCACATGAGCATAAAACTCACTACAAACTTTAATCACTCTAGGATCACTTGACTTTTGTCCTCTTCCATAAATAACTATGGAATCAACACCTTTTTCAAGTAAGCCTTCATGCAGGTCTCTGGTTATTTTTCCCGTACTTCCTCTGGCATAGACACAATTAATTTGGATTACTTTCATTTAAAGCTTCCTCTACAATTATCTTAAACTCACCTTTGTTAGTGAAATATCTATCTTTAATCAAACGTGCATTAGAGACAATTTCTTTTCTTTTTTTATGATCAAAAAGAGCATCTGCTAGGACAAATTCAAGTTCTTTCCTGTTGTTTGCAACAAAAGCGCATTTGTTATTTTTCAAAAATAAAGTTTCTTCATATTCGATTGGTGCATAGATTAGAAACGGTGTGCCGGAGCAAACACTGTCAGTTATTTTTGTCGAAAAAGCATATTTTAGATCTCTGTTATAAAAAGGATCATTATACTCAGCGTGAATTAATAATGTTGAATTGTGAATCACGCGAACAACTTCATCATAAGAAACAAAACCATGCAAAACAATATTTGGCTTTTCTTCTAATGTCTTCTTAACCGTTTCATTTGCATTCCCATAAATATTTAATTTAGCTTCAGGGCATATTCCTGATAGAGCATCAGCTATTTCAATTAAAGCTTTGTGCCTATTTAATCCAAGATTCCCTAAATAAGATACAACAGGCGTATTTTGAATATGGCAATTTTCCACAAAATCAATATTTGAGCTTTGGTATATGCATGAACAATTATAAGAATATTTCGATTCATATAATTTCGCTAAAGCTTCAGAATTAAAAACACCATTACGAACATATTTTTCAATACGTTTATATGCTTTAAGTAACTTCCTTCTCCAAATCAAATAGAAAAGAGAAAACCTTTTTGTTACAAAATTATAATCTTTAAAAGGATATTCTTCGGTTGAATATAAAAATATTGGAATGTTCTTTTCTTTAGCTATGTTTCTGGCAAGATCAAGCGTAAAACAATTGTCTCCAGCAACAACCAATATGCATGATGGGCTAACATCATTGATCCATTTTTTTAGGTATTTGTTATTCCATCTACCATATTTCCATACCACCTCCCTGATTAGCATTTTAAGAGGTGTCTTTTTTCCTTTTTTATTAGTTTGTGAAGAATCTGCACTAAGGATTGAAGCAGTATCAACTTCCCCATTTTTTATTTCGAATTTTAAAAACGAGTGTAAAGCATCTCTATCCGAAACATGATAAAAACTATTACACTCATTAAAATCCGGGTTACCATAAGTGTAAAACTGAGTTTTTTGTTCTTTTTCAAAACAATCTACTAATCTTAGGATAGTTCTCCCATTCGAATCAGATTGATTTACACTAGCATTAGAAATAATTAAAATCTTAGTTTGCATTTACCACCTTTGTTTTATTAAAAATAGAATCAATACATTTAAATAGATAATGGAATGGCACACATAAAATAGCAATGATGAGAACAGAAACCAAAAGTAAAAGATAGAGATTAGAAATAGATAACCAAGATGACCTAGCAATAATAAAGGCAGCACCTTGAAGTACATAGATTTCTAATAAAACCTTACCAAGAAATCTAGTAAAACCAAAAATCAAATTCACAAATCTAAAAATGAGTAATGCACCAAGCGCAATAGAAATAGGGAGACTTTTACTAAAAATCCTATTGTGAAAGTGCGTGGTGAAATTATCGTCAACTATCGTGTTTTTTGGACAAAGACATGTCAAAGCGAAGTGTCTTGTGTA
>OCVV011173461.1_pt1 | contig 16594 bp, 9 predicted proteins | sample 1539721 | NCBI WGS metagenome assembly OCVV01 (sample SAMN02144230, study PRJEB22623) | gut metagenome | biome: sheep rumen | host: Ovis aries | place: New Zealand | reverse complement strand
CTTCTCCCGAAATATCAAACATGTGGGCAAAAGCCTTGTGCTCTTTTGTCGTTCCACGGATTGTATCATATTCAGAATCACGGTAACGCATGTCATAAGTAACAATCAAATTAACAGTGTCAGCAAGGTTTGGCATGACGCTCTGAAGATAAAGCTCGCCAAACATGCTTTTTGTGAAGGTCTCTGTGGCCGTAGTCATTGTTCCGTCCAAATCAACGCCGTCATAGTAAGTTCCCGGGCGGAAACCAGCGTTGAATGTCATATCAGCCAGCTGGTAGCTTGCGGCAAGCTTGATTTTTTTGCCAAGATACTTCCACTGATTGTATTCTTTGTCAGCCTGGATTCCGTTTCCACGAATCGGAAGAATCGGAAAGCCTGCGAAGAATTTGAGGCCACTGATTGCTGAAGGCGCAAGCTCAAGACCTGTGAGATATGGGCCGTAGTTCTTGTCAGCAAGATTGGTGACATACTGCTTTGGAAGAACCGCACCCTTTGCAAAGTAGCCTCCATTGAAGTCATCAAATTTACCTGTGTAAACATTGAGCTGATCATTGAAGAAGCCGACTTTCATGTTACCTTTATAGAAGGGAGTTCCCTTTCCGCCGTCAGAGTAGTCATAATACTCTTCGTCACCACCGTCAGCATTGAAGTAAAGTCCCAGGTTGAATTCAAAGCTTGAAGCCTTGACTGAGACATCAACGGTCATTTTTCCGTCAGGGTCGTAACCCGCAGAAGGATCCGTGCTGTCCTTTTCGCCGTCAGAATTGTAAGAAGCCTGCGAGAGTCCCCAAACCGTGTAATCGATGCCAGCATGGAAAGTAACAGACTGAGCAAAAGCCCCAGCTCCCAAAGCAAGAGCCGCCGCACCAAAAATAAGTTTATTTAATTTCATAGTGTTTTATTCTCCTTAAGAAAGTGAAAAAATTATTCTACCATTTTGAGGAATCCGTTGTATAAGCGGTATCACCATTTACAGTTTCTGATATTTTTACAACTGTACCGTCATAAGTAACAGAGACCACAACGACGGCATCCGTCGCCAATTTGCTTGCACATGTTTCATAAGTATATCCGTTTTCCCAAGTGCCTTCTGCGCTAGAACCTCCCGCAACATACAAACCGCCAGTAAAGCCTGCATCTGTAGAGATATTGAGCCAGTTATCTCCTCGAATAAATTGGCCTTTCGCACTCGCAACTGACTCTTTGTCATAGATAGCCAAAGCCCACGAATTCCATGCGTTTGCACCTTGAGTTTGCTGTTTAAAAGTAAATTTTACAGTAGAATCTTGTTGAAGTTTAACAGTTTCGAACTCAGAAATTGCATTCCATGCAGACGGTACAAGTGTCGTATGACTGATTGTTTTCTCTACTTCGTCAATCTGTACTGAGGTTAGATTGAATGTATTTTCACCGCCTAAAGCAACATAAATAGATTTCTTAACTGAGCTTCCACTGGCAGTCGCAGCCCTGTCATCTTTATCGCTGAGCTCAAGGTCACAGCCCATTACCGCAAAGGAAGCAAGCACAGCAGCAGCAAGAACGCCGGCGAGCCCCCCAAGCCACTTCATTTTTTTCATAAAATCCTCCTCTTTTTTTATGCGCAACTTTTTTCGCATATCCGATTTTTTTGATATATAACGAGAATTTTCGTTACTAATATAAGTGTGAGCCATGATTTGCAGTCTGTCAAGTTTTTTTTGAAAAAAGTTGATATATACCAACTTTTATTGATATTAACTAAAAAAAGCCCCCGCCACCAGTGAAACTCACGGCAACGGGGGCTGAGGTTAGAAATATCAGGTTAGTTTATAGCGGCAACTTGATCAGCTGTGAGGGCAGTTGAATAGACTTTGATATTGGCGATTGCAGAGCCATTATCAACGAAGCCTGCCTTCCAAAGCCCATTTCCACCTGATGCAAATCCAACGCCTACAGCAATATTTTGTGCGGTTGTAGTAAAATAATTCACTATGGTGTCGTATGAAACGATGGAACCTTCCAAAGGTGCAATTGCGCCTTCAATGGCTGTTCCGTTTTGGTAATACTTTAAAGTACCATCTGTTCCAAATACTAGCGAAACTTTTACCCATTCGCCTTTCTTTAGTGAACTTACATTATCAAAGTAGCCACCAATTGCCCCGCTGTTTATGTGAACCGCACCACCTTCCATAATTGAAAGACAGTTCCAGCCATCTGTTGGATCTTTAAAGAATGTGAGCAAAGCATCGTATCCGTTTACCCCATCAAGGTTTGCACTGTAAACATCAGCTGAAATTGTGATACCATTAGGTAAAGAACCTGCTTCAAGGCCATACAGAGGACTTTTCCAACTAACTGTAGCTGAGGTATCCTGTGTTGTTTGTGACTGATACTTGTAAGCGTCAATCGCACCTTCTTTTCCCTGGATTGTTTCTGCAAGAGTTGTTGTAAGAACATAAGGATCTTCTACTGTTCCTGTTCCCGAAACTTTGTTAGGTGAACCAATGACAAGGCTGAATGTCGTATCAACGCCGCCATAAGTAACTTTTACTGTATATTTTCCTTCTGAATCCGGCTGAGTTACTGCTTCATTCTGTGAATTGGTGTAAGCAAGGCTCAGACCTTCTGTCGCCTGAGTAATCGTACTTGCGCTTCCGTCTGAGTAGACCGCATACCCCTTAATGTCTGAGATAACACCATTTAAACCTGCAATATCCGTAGTTACGGTTGCTTTTTCAAGAAGGATTTCCTTCACTTCTGCACTTGTGGCCTGACCCTTTGTAATCACAAGGCTAGAATATTCAAGAGAGTTTGGATTGAATGAAAGTGTTCCTGCTTTAAGGGCATTTGCGAAAGCCGTGATAAACTCTTCGATACCGCCGTCCCAAACAGCCGCACTATAAACAACCCATGCTTTACCATTGAGTGTATAAACAATCGTTTTGTCTTTTTTGTTGAGAGAAACTGTAATGGCAACCTTGGCTCCGGTAAAGGCACTACTAAAGATAAGAGAATTTGCTAAATAAGCTCCAGCTGCTGTTGGGAATCCGTTTTTTGACTTAATAGCAGAGGTTTCTGCCGTATTATTCCAAGGATCGAGATTTGGAATCGTGATAATGTAATTGTCGCTTGTTTTAAGCAATTGTGCTGCCCAATCGCTCTGATCTGTGGCAAAAGTGGCATCAAGTGAAATTGTGAAAAGGTCTGCATCTGTTACATCGAATGCAGGAAGAGTGATGTTCTTAAGACTAGCAGTAGATTTGTAAGTGAGAGTACCGTCAGCAATAGTATAATCTGTTTCAGTCTCTCCACCTGTAACCGGATCCACAGATGGCTGGCTTCCAGTTTCTGAGCTGTTACCGCCTGTGTTTCCAGAGCCGTTATTACCTGTGTTCTGAGTCGTATTGCCTGAGTCATCGTCTGAGTCAGAACAAGCCATGAAGAAACCGCTGCTGCATAAAGCGGTGATTGTGAGCAATGAAAGCAGTGTACGCTTGACATTCTTTGACTTTTTCATTTTTCCCCCTGTTTTTGTACTTCGGAATTTTCCGAATATCAACATTTTTTGATACATACCGACTTTTATTGGTATGTATTTTTATCTTAGAGCGACTTTTTCTCCCTGTCAACTAAAATTTCAATTATTTTTGATATATATCGTATTTTCCCGATAAAAAAGCCGGTTTCTCTGGAGGTCAACAATTGCAGGGCCGGTGCGAAAATTACAGACTTTTTTCTCATTCCGTGCTAAACTTATCTTCATGGAAGCGCCAAGAAAACTGCCTATAGGCATTCAGGATTTTGAAAAACTTCGCTCAGAAGGTTTTGTTTATGTTGACAAGACTGAATTCGTCTACAATCTTGCACAGTCTGGCTTACCTTACTTCTTAAGCCGCCCCCGCCGCTTTGGCAAGAGTCTTTTTATTTCCACGCTGGAAGCATACTTCTTAGGAAAAAAAGAGCTTTTTGAAGGCCTTTGGATTTATGATGAAGAAGAAAAATCCGCAAACCCTTGGCAAGTTTACCCGGTACTCAAATTTTCACTTGCCAGCGGAGAATTTACGAGTGAAAACGGCCTGCGGAGCTCACTGACTGACAATCTGAAAAGATTTGAAGAAAAATACGGACTTCCCTCAGATGAAAATGATCTTGTGTCACGCTTTAAGAATGCACTCAAAAATGCCTGCGAGAAAACAGGGAAAAAGGTCGTCGTTCTTGTCGATGAGTATGACACTCCGCTTCTGAAGAATATCAGCGAAAACGAAGAGCAGGAAAAGGCGAACAGAGCCTTGTACAAGGGATTCTTTGCCACTCTCAAAGATTATGACGCTTACCTGCGTTTTGTGTTCTTCACTGGAGTCACGAAATTCAGCAAGGTATCCATTTTCAGCGATTTGAACCAGCTTCAAGACATTACCCTGGATTCCCGCTTTGACTCAATCTGTGGAATCACGCAAGAAGAACTGGAGTCAAATTTTGTCCCAGAAATCAAAGCATTGGCAGATAAATTTGGATTGACGAAAGATGAGTGCCTTGCCGAGCTTAAAAAACGCTATGACGGCTATCATTTTACGAACAATCTTATTGATATTTACAATCCTTTCAGTCTGATTAACGCCTTCTCAAAGAGAGATTTTGGGAATTATTGGTTTGAGAGCGGAACACCGACCTTTCTCGTAAAAAAACTCGATGCAATCAATTTTGATGCCCGGAAATTCGAGGAGACTGTAAAGGTAAGCGAGGCAGAAATCAAGGATTACCGACCCGAGAACGAAAACCCGGTTCCGCTTTTATATCAGTCAGGTTACCTCACGATAAAAAGTTTCAACCAGAAGCAGCGTTCATACAAGCTAGGTTTTCCGAACGAAGAGGTGAAATACGGATTCTTAAACGCACTTGCTCCGGCCTATCTCAAAGTCGATAATAACTCCTCCTACTTCAATGTCGATATTCTTGATGATGCGGTTGAAGAAGGAGACAGCGACGGAATGCGCGACTGGTTCACATCGCTCTTCGCTCTCCTTCCCTACCCTACAAGCGGCGACACAGAAGTCCTTACCGAGCAGAACTTCCAGAATGTCATTTATCTTTCGCTCCTAATCCTCGGAAAATATGTACGCACAGAAGTTCATACGGCAAAAGGACGGGCGGATTGCGTGATTGAGACTGATAATTTTGTATATGTCTTTGAGTTCAAAAAGGATGTAAGCGCAAAGGAAGCCCTTGCCCAGATTGAAGAACAGGGATATGCAAAACCTTATGAATCAGACAAGCGCAAGCTCTTCAAAATCGGCGTTAACTTCAGCTCAAAAGACAGAAACATCACTGAATGGGAAGTTATAGAAAACTAAAGTCAAAAAAAGCCTTATTTTCTTCCTCTCTCCTTTAATTTCTGCGTTTCTCTTTGATTATTTTTGATACATATCAACATTTTTTGATATTTTTCTTGACAAGTCGAATTTTATCCCACATGATGAAAACAGAATCCATTAAAAAAGGAGATTGGCATGAAAAAAAACAAGCGACTGGTCATCTCGCTTCTGACGGCGGCGGGGCTTTCCCTTCCGGCTATGGCTCAGGAAGCGGGAATTACGGCGGATTTTACGGCACCACAAACAGAGGTAAGCAAGAATCTTTTCGGTATTTTCTATGAGGACATCAACTATGCGGCTGATGGCGGTCTCTACGGCGAAATGGTGCAGAACCGTTCCTTTGAATTCGGCGTCAGCAACAACAGCGCTACGACCGGCTGGAAAGACCACATCAATATTTCCGGGGAAAAATCTTCTTCACGGCTCAAGGCAAGCAAAAAAGGCGGTCTTAACGAAAAGAATCCCACTTTCGCAACTTTGACGGCAAAGGCAGCCGGTGACGGATTTTCAAACAAGGGCTACAAGGGCATGTATTTTGAGGCTGGGAAAACCTATCCCGGCTCGGTCTATCTTAGAAGCGTCGATGGAAGCGTTTCAAGCGTGACTGTCACAATCGGTGCTGACGACACAGGCGCAAAAAAAGCCACAACAAAAATCAGCGGCATCACATCAGAATGGAAAAAATATGAATTCTCTCTCACGGCAGCCGCCAACACCTACAACGGCTGCATTTCGCTTTATGCGGATCAGGCAGGAAAGCTTGATGTAGACTTCGTATCTCTTTTCATGGCGGACATTTACAAGAACGAGCCGAACGGTCTCCGCAAAGACCTGGCCCAGATGCTGGAGGACATGCACCCGGCTTTCGTCCGCTTCCCGGGAGGCTGTATCGTTCACGGTCACTTCCTCGCAGACCGCTACCAGTGGAAGGACACAATCGGGCCGGTTGAAGAGCGAAAGGAAAACGCAAACTTCTGGGGCGGGGCAGTTCCCTACCAGCAGTCTTACGGAATCGGTTTCTACGAGTATTTCAGGCTTTGTGAGGATTTGGGAGCTGAGCCAATTCCTGTTTTGAGCGTCGGTATGAGCCATGACGGAGAAAAATCTTCAACAGGCGAATACAAATGGTACGCTCAGGACGCACTTGACCTGATTGAATGGGCGACAGGACCTGCCACAAGCAAGTGGGGAAAACTCCGTGCTGAGGCGGGACACCCCCAGCCTTTCAAACTCAACTACATCGGAATCGGTAACGAGGACTGTGGCGGAGACTATCTTGACCGCTTCAAGTTCATTTCTTCCGCTATCAAAAAGAAGTATCCGAACATCAAGACGATTATTTCATCAGGCTTCACATACAATGACATCAACTTCAACAACGCATGGAAGCAGGTAAAGGACTGGGAGAAGAGCAAAAAGACCGGCAATCTCACTGATTTGGTCGATGAGCACTACTACAATCCTTACACCTGGTTCCTCACGAACGGCGGCCGCTACGACGACCAGAAATTCTACCCGCGCGGGGAAAATCAGCCTAAGGTTTTCATCGGTGAATATGCTTCATGGGTAGACGGACGACGAAACTCACTTTTTGCAGCCCTCACGGAAGCGGCCTACATGACAGGCATCGAGAGAAACGGCGATGTGGTTGAAATCGCAAGCTACGCTCCCCTCTTCGCCCGTGACGGCTTCGTTCAGTGGCAGCCTGACGCAATCTGGTTCGACAACAGCCAGGTTTACGGCACTCCAAACTACTATGTTCAGCAGATGTTTATGACCCACAAGAGCGACTTCACCGTTAAAACGAGCGTGAGCCAGCCGGTCATTCCCGGAGCAAAGAAAAAGGGAATTGAAGGCACAGTGGGAATCGGCTCATGGGCAACGACGGCAAACTTCAAGGACATAAAAGTCACCAACAAAGACACCGGTAAAGTCGTCTATTCTTCAAGCGGCGCAAAAGACACCAATGACTTCAGCGTGGCCACACAGAGAGGTGACTGGGAAGTCGAAAAATCAACCTTCGTCCAGAAATCAATGGCGACTCCGGCCTTTATGGCGCTCGACAACGAGACCGACATTGAAGGAATGCAGAATTACACCTACGAGCTTATGGCACAGAAAACGGCCGGTGCGGAAGGCTTCCTCATCAGTTTTGGCGTAAAGGGCGAAAACCTTTACTGGTGGAACATGGGCGGCTGGGGAAACACCCAGAGCTGTATCGAAAAAGGTACTTTGGGCGGCAGAAGCATCATCGGCGACTCAAAACCCATGAATCTTGCCACAGGTAAATGGTACAAAATCAAGATTGAAGTTCAGGGCGAGACCTACAAATGCTATCTGGACGGAAAACTCATGCACGAATTCACTGATGTGCAGAATTTTGACCCACTCTACGCTCATGTCGGCCGCACAAATGACGGAAAAATCATCGTCAAAATTGTAAATGTCACAGAGCAGGCACACAATGTAAAAGTAAACCTCAAAGGGGCCGGAAACCTTGCGTCAACGGCAAAGGTCACCGTGATTTCAGGCGGTGCTGATGACGAGAACTCTTTCCGTGTTCCAAAACAGGTCGCTCCAAAAGAAGAGACTTTCTCCGGCGTTTCTGAGAACTTCAGCTACCCTGCAAAACCATATTCACTTTCAATTCTGGAGATTGAAGCGAAATAAAGACAAGTCCACAAGTGCTTGCCAGACCGCCACGGGCGGGAAAGACCCTAGACTATATCAATAAAAGTTGATATAGTCTTTTTTAATATAATTTTATAAATAAGAGTTTTATTATGGAAAATGCAGATTCAGTCCTTATCATCAAACCTCTGGAAGATATCGAAAAACTGAAGGCACTGGCTTCAAAGCCTCGTGTTGAAATTCTCTCGCTCATAAAGCAAAAGCCCCTCAACATTAACGAGATTGCGGAAATCCTCGATTTTCCCCAGTCAACAGTGGCCACGCATATTTCCATCCTTGAAGAAGCCGGCCTTATCGAGACCCAGAACATCAAGGCTCGCAAGGGCACTCAGAAACTCTGCCAGCCAGCCTTCCATGAAATCGTTATTCAGTTCGGGGAGCAGCAAGCAAAAGAAGAAGACTGCATCGAAATTGAAATGCCTCTGGGTATCTTCACCGATTGCAAGGTCACGGCTCCTTGCGGTCTTTGCTCCGGCGAAAAAATCATCGGTCAGCTGGATATGCCAAACTCCTTCCTCAACCCTGACAGGATGAAGGCGGGGCTTCTCTGGTGCAATTCAGGCTCGCTGGAATACAAATTCCCCAACAACACCCTTTACGACAGCCGGGTCTTAAAAAAGCTGGAAGTAAGCGCAGAGCTTTCATCTGAAACACCGGGAACCAACCCAAACTGGCCGAGCGACATCACTGTATGGATTAACAAGGTTGAAATTGGAACCTGGACCTGCCCGGGCGACTTCGGCGACAAGCGGGGAAAATACACCCCGGCATGGTGGAAGCTGGAAGGAAGCCAGTACGGTCTTTTAAAGCATTTTTCCGTAACCAATGAGGGCAGCTTTATTGACGGCGAGAAATTGTCAGACATAAAGCTCTCTGATCTTAAAATCGCCGAGCATCACTCTATCCGGGTACAGTTCGGCGTAAAAGAAAATGCCGAGCACCTTGGAGGAATGAACATCTTCGGCAAGGGCTTCGGCAATTATGACCAGGGAATTGTGCTCCGGGCTTATTATTAAATCGGGCAGTCCTTAAGATAAGGCATACAATTTTGCTCCATGAGCGGGAATCAGGGCGGTAAGAGCCTCATTCCCGCTTATTTTTTTGTCCGCATCCTTTTTTTCCCACAAATCCCGGACCTGGTATTCTTTCTCGTGAAGGTTCAGCTCATTTATAGTAACAGAAATTCCACGCTCCTCATCAGAAAGATTGAAAAGGGCGACATAAAGAGTGTCAGAGCCAGAATCCCGGCTTTTCCAGACACACTCATTCTCACTGCGGCGAACCTGCTCCCCTTCCCTGCCATTTTTTATGAGCGACAAAACTTCTTCATTGGTGATAAGCTCCTTCGTCTCGTCGTCCAGAAGCGTAAGCTCAGCACCCAGCATGAGGGGGCTTCGGAAAATGCACCAGAGGGTCATCATGGTCTTCTGCTCTTCCAGCGTAAAGCGGGTTTTTCGTTCGGCGGCAAAGCATTTTCCGATCCGGCCAAGGGGCAGCATGTCGCAGTCAGGCCAGCAGCCCTCGCTCACCTGCCTCTGCCAGACCTCGCACCTCTCAAACATGGCTTTCAGAAGATGCCACTCATCCCAGAAGTCGTCGGTAAGCCGCCACATGTTGGCATATTTCCTCAAATGCCAGGCTTTTTCGATTAGGGCTGGCCCCGGGCTGAGGCTCAAAACCATTTCCCGGCCGCATTTTTCAATCGCCTTTGCAATGGCCTCGATTTCCTTTTCCGCAGAATAGGGATTATGTGGGTACATGTTGGTGTTGCAGATGTCGTCTACTTTGACAAAATCCACGCCCCACTGGGCATAAAGGGCAAAAATGCTGTCGTAATAGTCCTGAGCGCCTTCCTTTGACATATCAAGGCCGTACATATCGCCGTTCCACTTGCTGACACTAAAGGGATTTGCAATCTGGTCAGCGGTGACTTTTTTTTCGCTGAGGACGGGAAGATGGTTGGCGGCGGCAAAGCGGGGAATTCCCCTCATAATGTGAATGCCGAATTTTAAGCCAAGAGAGTGAATGTAATCAGAAAGAGGCTTGAAGCCCTTCCCACCCGCACTTGAAGGAAAGCGGACCGGATCAGGGATTTGTCTTGAATACTCGTCCAGGCAAAAATGGCTGAAATGCACATACTGAGACTGGGGGATGTGGGCAAGGGCGTTGGGGTCAGACCACTGGGCATCAATTACGACATATTCCCAGCCGAATTGTTTGAGGTTTTTTGCCATGTATTCGGCATTCTTGCGGACTTCTTCTTCCTTTACCCCGACATTGTAATAATCGTAGCTGTTCCAGCCCATAGGCGGTCTTGGGGCTGCACGGTTTTTGTCATAGTTTTTAATCATATCTTCTTCTGCTCCTTAAATTCAGTTTACATCAGCCTTGGAGCAAAAACAATCTTTTTCTATCAAGAAATTTTGATTATTTTCAACTTTTCTTGATATATTTCGCTTGCAAAATCGAAAATCCGCTTGTATCATTTATTTATTGAGAGAAAAATCGTGATTTTAAGGAGAAAATAAAGTGAAAGAATCAATAATTGTTGATACACAAAATAAAAAATCTGTCATCAGCCGGGATATTTACGGACACTTTTCAGAGCATTTAGGCCACTGCATTTACGGAGGATTCTGGGTCGGAAAAGACTCAGACATCCCGAACATTCACGGATACAACAAGGCCGTCGTGGAGGCTTTTAAGGAACTGGACATCCCAAACCTTCGCTGGCCGGGCGGTTGTTTTGCCGACGAATATCACTGGAAGGATGGAATCGGCCCCCAGGAAAACCGCAAGAAGATGATTAACACTCACTGGGGCGGCCTTACCGAAGACAATTCTTTCGGAACTCACGAATTTATGGGGCTTTGCGATGAGCTTGGCTGCAAACCCTACATCTGCGGAAATGTGGGAAGCGGCTCAGTTCAGGAAATGAACGAGTGGATTGAATACATGACTTTCAGCGGGGTAAGCCCCATGGCAGACCTGCGTGCTAAAAACGGCCGCAAGGAGCCATGGAAGCTCCCTTACTTCGGTGTGGGCAACGAAAACTGGGGCTGCGGCGGAAACATGAGGCCAGAATTCTATGCTGACCTTTACCGCCGTTTCCAGACCTATGTGCGCCAGTACGGAGACAATAAAATCTTCAAGATTGCCGGCGGTGCCAATGTGGATGACTACAACTGGACGGAAGTTCTCATGCGAAACGCCCACTGGCTCATGGACGGCCTTTCCCTCCACTACTACTCTTACGAATACCGCTGGGAAGAAAAAAAGCCGGCCACAGGCTTTTCAAAGGAAGGCTTCTACCGAATCATGAGGAATGCCCTCCGCATGGAAGAGCTTGTCCGCCGTCACTCAGAGATTATGGATAAATACGACCCGGACAAGCGGATTGCCATGGTCGTGGATGAATGGGGCAACTGGTTCGCTCCAAAACCGGGCACGAATCCGGGCTTTCTGGAGCAGGACAATTCCGTTACCGATGCCCTTGTTGCGGGAATCACCCTTAATATCTTCAACAATCACTCTGACCGAATCCGCGTGGCAAACCTTGCCCAGGCGGTCAATGTACTTCAGGCACCTGTCCTCACTCAGGGCGACAAAATCGTCCTCACACCAACCTGGCATGTCCTTCATCAGTACAAGGGCCATCAGGGAGCGACCTTGCTTGGAACAAGTGCGGCATATTCTTACTGCGGCGTAAAAGATGTCCCTGACTATAACCGAAGCCTGCGCGGAATCGAGGCAAAAGAAGATGTAATTGTCCCGGGCTTAAGCGTTTCGGCCTCAGAAAAGGATGCTGATTCAAAATCAGGGGCAAAAAAACAGTATCTGGTTACGGTCACGAATGTTGACGCAGAATCTTCAAAAGAAGTGGAAATTTCATTTGCGAATCTCGATGGAAGCATAAAATCGGCAAATGCAAGCATCGTCACCGGCGAAAAATATGACACAATCAACAGTTTTGAGAATCCTGAAGTCGTCACTGAAAAGACTCTGGCCGTAAAAATCACAGGTTCAAACACGGTCTGCATCAGTCTTCCAGCCCATTCGGTCGCTGCCGTCACGGTTCTTGCATAAAAAAAGCGTAAAAAAGAGGAAAAAATTGAAAACAAAAGTCACTATCGTAAAAGATTTCACAAAGGGAAAGGTTGATGACAAGCTCTTCAGCTCATTTATCGAGCATCTCGGGCGTGCCGTTTACACAGGAATTTACGAGCCGGACCACTCCACCAGCGACGAGCAGGGCTTTCGAAAAGATGTAATCGAACTTGTAAAGGACTTGCGGGTCGGTCTGGTGCGTTATCCGGGCGGAAATTTTCTTTCCGGCTACAACTGGAAGGACGGAATCGGGCCAAGGGAAAGCCGCCCTGTCCGCCTGGACCGAGCATGGCACACAATCGAGACAAATCAGATTGGAATCGATGAATTCGCTGACTGGGCAAAAAAAGCCGGAACAGAAGTCATGGCCGCCGTTAACATGGGAACCGGCACAATTCAGGATGCGGCAGACATGGTCGAATACTGCAACTATCCTTCGGGAACAGCCTGGAGTGACTTGCGAATCAAAAACGGCCACAAGGAGCCTCACAAAATCAAATACTGGTGCGTGGGCAACGAAATGGACGGTCCCTGGCAAATCTGCCACCTGGATGCCGTCGATTACGGAAAAAAGGCCCGGGAAGCAATCAAGCTGATGAAGTGGACCGACGAAAGCATTCAGACAATCGTTTGCGGAAGTGCCTCTTCTTCAATGCCGACCTATCCTGAATGGGACAGAATCGTTCTGGAGCACACCTATGACCTCGCTGATTTCATCTCAATCCACCGCTATTTTGAAAACAAGGGCGATGACGATGACTTTCTGGCTTCTTTCTACGACATGGAGCAATTCATCAAGACAAGCTGCGCAACCTGCGATTATGTGAAGGCCCTCAAACGAAGCAAAAAAGAGATGATGCTTTCTTTCGATGAATGGAACATCTGGTATCAGAGTAAACTTGAGCCACATCCCTGGATGACGGAGCCGAGAATCCTCGAAGACCATTACTCACTTCTGGACGCCCTCGCATTCAGCGGCATGGCAATCACCCTTTTGAATCACGCTGACCGTGTAAAAGTGGCCTGTCTTGCCCAGCTTGTGAATGTAATCGCACCGGTCTTCACTGAACCGGGAAAGGGAGCCTACAAGCAGTCAATTTACTTCCCCTTCCGTGATGTTTCCCTTTATGGCCGGGGAACAGTCCTCACGCCTATAGTCCGCACGGAAAACAAGCTGACTCAGGCCTACGGAGAAGTTCCGGCTGTCATCTTCAGTACGATTTATAATGAAGAAAATGAAGAAGTCACGGTTTTCGCCCTCAATACGAACAAAAATGAGTCGTCTGAGACCCAAATAGACCTGTCTTCTTTCGGAAAAACTCAGATGATTATGAGGACTGAGCTGAGCGGAAAGGATCTTGGGGCAAAAAACAGCCTCGAAAATCCGGATGCAATAAAAACAGTTGAAATTTCACCAGTTCAGAGTGACAATAATATATATGATGTGAATCTGAATGCTGCCTCATGGAATGTTCTCAGGTTCAAAATCAGCAAGTAAAAAAGGAGAAAAGGCTTAAAAAATGTCTGACATCAAGAATCTAATCGAATCCGGCAATGCTATCGTCGGAATTGAGTTCGGCTCAACGAGAATCAAAGCGGTTCTTATTGATGAAAAAAATGCCCCGGCCGCACAGGGAAGCCACACCTGGGAAAATTCTCTGGTAGATGGAATCTGGACTTACTCAGAAAAAGAGATAATTGAGGGATTGCAGTCAGCCTACGCCGACTTAAAGCGTGATGTAAAAGAAAAATACGGCATCCAGCTCAAAAAAATCCGGGCACTGGGCTTTTCTGCCATGATGCACGGCTACCTTGCCTTTGACAAAGACGGGAAGCTCCTCGTTCCTTTCAGGACCTGGCGAAACACAATCACAGGGCAGGCTTCTGAAAAACTTTCTGCCCTTTTTGACTACCCTATCCCGGAGCGATGGAGCATCTCTCACCTTTATCAGGCGATTTTGAATGACGAAGACCATGTAAAAGACATCGCCTTCTTCACTACCCTCGCAGGATTCATTCACTGGAAACTTACAGGTCAGAAAGTGCTTGGTATCGGAGATGCAAGCGGAATGTTCCCCATTGATACCGCCAGCAAAAACTACAACAAGGACTTCATCGAAAAATTTGACAAGCTGATTTCAGACAAAAAATTCGGCTGGAAACTTGAAGATTTGCTTCCGAAAGTCCTTCTCGCAGGAGAAGATGCAGGAAGTCTCACGGCAGAAGGAGCAAAAATTCTTGACCCCACAGGAGAGCTTGAGGCCGGAGCAAAAATGGCCCCGCCTGAGGGAGATGCGGGAACCGGCATGGTCGCAACGAACGCTGTCGCAAAAAGGACAGGAAATGTCTCGGCTGGAACCAGCGTTTTTGCCATGGTCGTCCTGGAAAAAGATTTGAGCGCGTCTTACAACGGTCTGATTGACCTTGTAACTACCCCTGACGGTGCCCTCGTTGCCATGGCTCACGCAAACAACTGCATGGGCGAAATTGACTACTGGGTAAATCTTTTTTATGAGACAATCAAGGCTGTCGGTGGAGATGTAAACAAAGGAAAGCTCTACGACACCCTCTTTAACCTTGCCCTCACAGGCAAAAAAGACTGCGGCGGACTTCTTCCATTTAACTATCTGTCCGGTGAAAGCATCACTGGCCTTACAGAGGGACGGCCGCTTTTTGTCCGTGCCCAGAATGCGGATTTCTCACTTGCAAATTTCATGCGTGCCCATCTCTTTACGGCTCTCGGCGCCCTTCGCACCGGCATGGATATCCTCTTTGACAAGGAAAATGTCAAAATCGACTCTCTCACAGGCCACGGAGGATTTTTCAAGGCCGCTCAGGTGGGGCTTTCAATCATGTCAGCGGCCCTGCACACACCGGTTTCGGCACTGGAAACGGCAGGTGAAGGCGGCCCATGGGGAATGGCTGTCCTTGCAAGCTATCTGGTAAATGGAAAGGGCAAGGCTCTTGACGCATGGCTTAACGAAAATGTCTTTGCTTCAAGCAAAAAGACCACGATTGAGGCCAAAAAAGAAGACATCGAAGGCTTTAACGCTTTCTTTGCCCGATACACTAAAGGCCTTGCAATCGAAAAAGCCGCAATTGCAAATATCGAATAAAAATATCATCAAAATCAAACTGGAGGAATAAAAAATGATTGGATTGGACGAATTTGAATTCTGGTTTCTGACAGGAAGTCAGGACTTGTACGGTGAGGAAACCTTAAAGCAGGTTGCCATTGACTCAAAAAAAATGGTCGAGGAACTGAACGCAAAGGCAGGATTCCCCTGTAAGCTCGTGTGGAAGGAAACACTTTTAACCCCTTCTGCCATTCACAAAACCCTTGAAGAAGCAAATGCCTACGACAAATGTGCCGGCGTAATCGTCTGGTGCCACACATTCAGCCCTGCCAAAATGTGGATTGCGGGCCTTAACGCTTACAAAAAGCCGCTCTTGCAGCTCAACACCCAGTTCAATGTGGAAATTCCTTATGCCACAATGGACATGGACTTTATGAACCTTAACCAGAGTGCCCACGGTGACCGTGAATTCGGCTTCATCACAAGCAGGATGGACTTGCCGCGAAAAGTGATTGTCGGCCACTGGCAGGATGAATGCACTCAAAAACGAATCGCCGACTGGATGCGGGTTGCCCGTGCCGTTGCCGACGGAAAAACACTGCGGGTAATCCGCTTCGGTGACAACATGCGTGAAGTTGCTGTTACTGACGGCGACAAAGTTGAGGCAATGATTAAGTTCGGCTGGAGCGTTCCTTACTACGGAATCGGTGACCTTGTTGCCTACATGAACGAAGTAAGCCAGGGCGACATCGACGCTCTCTATGACGAATACAATCAGAAATATGAGATTAACTTCAACACCGGGAACGGCTTTGACAAGGAATTCATTGTCGGCCAGATTAAGGAACAGGCAAAAATCGAAATTGCCTTGAGAAAATTCCTGAAAGACAATAACGGAAAAGCTCTCTGCACCAACTTCCAGGACCTTCACGGCATGAAGCAGCTGCCAGGTCTTGCAATCCAGCGGCTTCTTGCTGACGGCTACGGCTTTGGTGCCGAAGGCGACTGGAAGACTTCTGCCCTGGTACGAACATTCAAGGCAATGACAGCAGGACTTGTTGTGAAAGGCAAAAAAGGAAACGCTTTCATGGAAGACTACACCTACAATCTCGTCAAGGGAAAAGAAGCCAACATGGGAAGCCACATGCTTGAAGTTGACCCTGAGATTGCAGTTTCTAAGCCAAAAATCGAAGTTCATCATCTGGGAATCGGCGACAAAGAGCCTCCTGCACGAATGGTCTTCAATACCCTCGAAGGGGAAGGTCTTGTTGCGGCCGTGGTCGATATGGGAAGTCGTTTCCGCTGCGTAGTAAACGAAATCAATGTAATCAAGCCAGAAGCTCCTCTTCCAAAACTCCCGGTTGCCCG
>OCVV012824790.1_pt1 | contig 16598 bp, 13 predicted proteins | sample 1539721 | NCBI WGS metagenome assembly OCVV01 (sample SAMN02144230, study PRJEB22623) | gut metagenome | biome: sheep rumen | host: Ovis aries | place: New Zealand | reverse complement strand
GACCAACCTCGGTCTCGATGCTTACTTGTTCAACGGAAGCCTGAGCCTCTCGCTCGACTACTACTGGAAGAACACGAAGGACATGATTACGCAGCCTCCAGTGCTCTCCGTGGCTGGTGAGAACGCTGTGAAGTTCATGAATACGGGTACGATGAAGAACCACGGTTTCGAACTCAATGCCAACTATCATTCTCCTCAGTATGGCGACTTCAGTTGGGAAGGCAATTTCAACTTCTCGATGTATCGCAACAAGCTGGTGAAGCTGAACGACGAGGTGAGTGTGATTGGTGGCGACTGGCGACTGATTGAAGGCAAGCCTATGGGTGTTTACTATGGTTATGTTTGCGATGGCATTTTCCAGAACGAGGACCAGGTGAGCAATCATGCTATTCAGGAAGGTAAGGGCGTTGGTCGTCTCATCTACCGCGACATCAACGGCGACGGTACTGTCACCGATGCTGACCGTTGCGTCATCGGCGACCCTAACCCAGACTTCGGACTCGGTTTGACACTCACCGCACACTACAAGAACTGGGCACTCTCTGCCTTCTTCTCGGGTGAGTTCGGTTTCGACATCTACAATGGCACTCGCAAGCAGTTGGAGTTCATGACCTATGGCAACCTCTACACCAACCGCAGCACCGACGTGCTCAATGCATGGACCAAGGACAACACGGGGTCGTCGATTCCTGCACTGACCACCGTGGATGACAACAACGAAACTCGTATGTCCACTTACTTCATGGAAGATGGTTCTTACCTGAAGTGCAAGTACATCAAGCTCTCTTATCTTTTCGACCAGCCTTGGCTGAAGGCAGTGGGTCTTTCTTCCATGAGCCTCTACGGTCAGGTGGAGAATGTGTTCACCATCACCAAGTATTCGGGTCTTGACCCAGAAGTGCCACTCACCACTTACGGCGCTCGTGTTGACAACGGACCATATCCACGTGCTCATACGTTCTCAGTGGGGGTGAACTTGCAGTTCTAAACAAGGACAGAGAATGTGAACTCAAACAAGCATTAACTCAACATCATAAAAAACAATCAATATATGAAAAAGATATATAGCTACATAATGGTTGCCACGATGGGCTTCATGGCAATTTCCTGCTCGGACATGCTCGACACGGTGCCTCAGGGACAGTTCACAGCAGAGCAGTTTGACGACAATTCGGTGGAAGGTCTCGTAGCATCGGCTTACGCTGGATTGGAAGCCCACTTCTTCGGAAACAACCCGTCGTTCGCAGGTCCTTCCACCAACTGGATTTTCGACGTGCGCTCTGACGATGCCTTGAAAGGCGGTGGCGGCACAGGTATGGAGGAAAACATCCACTTGCTCGAAGTGAGCGAGATTAACTCCGACAACGTGAGCTGCCTGAACAAATGGCAGAACAACTACTTCGCCATCTCCCGCGTTCACAACGCTATGCTGGCTTTGCAGTCGGCAAGTTCCGTGAGCAACGCAAACGAACTGATGGGCGAGCTGAAGACACTCCGCGCTTGGTATTATTTCGACCTCATCCGCATCTTCAAGCGTATCCCTTACTTCACGGAAAGTGAGGACGCGAACACGAAGAGCAACGATGAATACACGCGTGAGCAAATCTTCGACTTCATCAAGAAGGACCTCACCGATGCCATTGCCGTACTTCCTGCCAAGAAGAGCAACGTGGGCCGCATCACTCAGACAACGGCTCAGGCTATCATGGCAAAGGTGTGTGCATTCACTTCCGACTGGGCAAACGTGGAACTCTACGCTGACGCTGTCATCAAGAGCGGTCAGTATGCACTCTATTCCAACTTTGGCGATATGTCGAAGATTGCTTACAACAACGGTTCGGAATCCATCTTCGCCCTCCAGTGCTCAACGGCTAACGACAACGCACACATCAACTGGTCGAACCTGCTCAACTGCACCTACAGCGACGGCAACCTCTACGGCACGGGCGACGACTTCTTCTATGGCAGTCAGAACTTGGTGAATGCTTTCCGCACCGACGAAAACGGTCTGCCTTTCCTCGACGGTTCGTTCAACAATGTGAACGTGACTGAGGACTACGAAGGAAGCATCGACCCTCGCGTGGATTTCACTGTGGGCCGCATCGGTTTCCCTTGGCGTGGTCACACCTACACCGCTGGTTGGTGCCGTGCCATCGACATCTACGGAGAATACTCCAACAAGAAGGGTTGGCCAGATCCAAAGGATGCCAACGCTGCTTGGCCTTGGGGCTGCAGTTCCCTCAACTTCATGTTCATTCGTTATGCCGACATCCTCTTGCTGAAGGCTGAGGCACTGATTGAGCAGTCGGGCGATGTGAATGCTGCCACTGAGCCAAGACTCGTTGAGGCTCGCGACCTCATCAATCAGGTTCGCCAGCGCGCTGCCAACAGTGTGAAGGGTGGAGAAAGCGACCTCAACCCTGCCAAGGCTGACTACTACGTGGGTCTTTACCCAACCGACTACGACGGCAATTTGGCTTGGACGAAGAACCGTGCTCGTTTGGCTCTCCGCATGGAGCGTCGTCTGGAATTGGCTCTCGAAGGCAATCGCTGGTTCGACCTCGTTCGCTGGGGCAATGAATACTTGCTCAACACGATGAACAAATACATGGAGAACGAAAGCAAAATCCGTGAATACTACAAGAACCGCTCAGTGACGGAGAACGAAATCTTCTTCCCTGTTCCTCTCACAGAACTTGACAACTCGAACGGACTCTACAAGCAATTTTAGGACTCTCAGCCTCCCCTCCAAGGCGAGGGGAGGCGATAAGGAAACTCAACAACATTACATCAACTCAAAAAAACTATAATAACATGAAAAAGATATATTTAGGTTTGATGGCTTTGCTTTGCATCTTCACCGCTTGTTCGGATGTGAAACTGGAAGATGCAACCTATTCAGAGGCTGTTCAGAATCTGGTTGCCAATTGTCCTGATGGTTCTCGCGAAGTGACACTCTCGTGGACAAACCCAACGGCTGAAGGACTCTCAGGCATTCAAATCATCAAGGACAACACCGATGTGACCAACATCGACGAAGTGATTGACAAGTATGTCATCAAGAAGGCTCCAACCAACACCGACGTGAGCTACACCGTGAAGGCACGATATAGCGATGGTCGCGTGTCGGAAGGTCAGACCGTTCGCCTCTACATCAGCTACGAAGTGAAGAAGGCATCTGACTTCGTTGCCATGCTCGTGCCAAACGACTACGAGCAGTCGGCTGACGAGAAGGACGCTGTGGCTTGGTTCAAGAAGACTTACGTGGATGCCAAGAAGGGCATCGTGATTACTCCTGCCACGATTGATGACCTCGACGTGGAGCAGCAAGTGGCTTGCTGGGTGATGTGCGACCGCATCGGTTTGCCAGCTGGTTATGCCAACCTGCCAGGCAATTTGGCATCGGCAGAAGTTGTCAACGCACTCAAGGCATTCTGCGCTGATGGCGGTAGCTTGTTCCTCACCAACCATGCCACTCAGATGGCTGTGGCTATCGGACGTATTCCTGAAACCTACACGCCAAACATCTATGGCAACGGCGAAGGTGGTCAGAACAACGACGTTTGGGGAACTCAGCCAATCATCGGTAATGCTGAAGGACAGATTTACGACCACTCTCAGCACGACATCTATCGTGGCATGGATTTCAAGTCGGGACTCTACGAGCGCTCCATCTATGCCTTCGAAGGTGCTGGCATCAAGGGCGACCACAACTGCATGTGGGACCTCAACGCATTCGGACTCACTCCAAATCCTAACGTTGTGAAGGCATGGGAAGATGCAACTGCTTCCACTGTGCTCGGCACATGGAACCACGTGGTTGACTACTGCTGCGCTGGTATCATCGACTTCGCTCCAACCACCGAGTTTACAGGACGTATTCTGGCTGTCGGTCTTGCTGCTTACGAATGGAACGTGGGCGGAACCAACGAATTCCAAGACCAGTTGGAGCTGTTCACTCGCAACTGTCTGAGCTACATCAGCCGTCCTCTGAACGCAAAGGTGGCTATGCTCGTGCCAAACGACTATGAGCAGTCTGCCGACGAGAAGGATGCCGTGGCTTGGTTCAAGGCAAACTATGTGGACCAAGGCACAGGCGTGCTCTTCACTCCTGCTAACATCGACAATCTCGACATCGAAGAAGAAACCATGTGCTGGGTGATGTGCGACCGTGCTGGCTTGACTCATGGCTATGCAAACCTTCCTGGCAACTTGGCTTCGACAGAAGTGATTAACGCTCTCAAGGCATTCTGTGCTGATGGTGGCAATCTCTTGCTCACCAACCATGCCACTCAGCTGACGGTCGGTGTGGAACGTATCCCTGAGTCCCTCCAGCCAGGCATCTTCGGCAGTGGCGACGGCGGTCAGAACAATGACGTTTGGGGTGTTCAGCCTGTCATCGGCAATGTGGACGGACAGATTTACGACCACTCGAAGCACGACATCTATTGGGGCATGAATTTCACAGCTGGTCTGTACGAGCGTCCTATCTACACCTTCGAGGGTGCTGGCATCAAGGGCGACCACAACTGCATGTGGGACCTCAACGCATTCGGCTTGACTCCAAATCCTAACGTGGTGAAGACTTGGGAGGAAACCACCAACTCCACCGTGCTCGGCACATGGAACCACGTGGTTGACTACTGCTGCGCAGGTATCATCGACTTTGCTCCTACCACTACATTCAAGAGCCGCATCCTCGCTGTAGGTCTTGCTTCTTACGAATGGAACATTGGTGGCACGAACGAATACCAAGACCAGCTGGAGCGCTTCACTCGCAACTGCATCAACTACCTGAAGTAAACGAAACCATATTAAGTACAAAGTACAAGGGACAATGTACACGCTTCGGAATTTGTACTTTGTAAATTGTACTTTGTACTTAATATGGTTTTTCATTTTTAATTATTATCTTTGTCGAGATTTCTAACTTCTAACTTATACTAACGAAATGAAAGCTAAAAAGATACTCATGACGGTTGGAATGTCGGTGGTGGCATCGGCAATGAATGCACAGACGGCGGCAGCACATTTCGACATGTCGCTTGGCGGCGATGGCCGTTCTATCACTGAGTCTGTTTCTTCCTCTGCCTATGCGGTGCAGTCGCAATTGCCTGCCTTCACGGTGAAGAGCCCCGACGGTGTGGCACTTCGCTTCGACGGCTATTCCAACTTTGTGAAAGCTTCGCTGCCTGTCAGCTCGTTCAGCACTTCGGCTTTGACAATCCGAGTGGTACTCGCTGCGGAAACTTATCCGATGATGAACACGGCTGAGGCTGAGAACACACCAACATACGCCACGATTTGTGGCAACCTCAACGAATCGGCAAAGCAGGGTTTTGCTTTGCAAATGTCCTCGCAGGGCGACCTCCGTTTCCTCTTCGGTTCCGCCTACGCTGACGGCTATCTCTTCACGATTGATGGAAGCGAGAAGCTGAAGTGCGGACAATGGAATGTGCTGACCGTGGTGCTCGACAAGGCTGCCAACAAGGGTACGCTCTACCTGAACGGCAACTCAATCGGCACTTGCCGTATGAGCCGTTCGGATATGCAGCACTCCACGTCTGACTTCTGGATTGGCAAGGATGCCACAGAACTGAAGGCAGGTCCTTTTCTCATCAACACTTTCTGCGGACTGGTGGATGACATTGCCGTTTTCAACAGTGCATTGACTGCAAACGAAGTGGCTGCATTTGCCAACACCACGCTTGCTTCGGCTGTTGCTCCCGATTTCAATTATCCTTCTTCGCGCTATGCTGAGAGCCTTTGGCGACCACAGTTCCACGGAATGCCTTCGGGAGGCTGGACAAACGAATGTCACGGCATGGCCTACAGCGACGGACGTTACCACGTGTTCTTCCAGAAGAATGCCAACGGTCCTTACATGGCTCGTCTGCACTGGGGACACATTTCCTCTGAAAATCTCTATTCCTGGAGGGAGGAACCCATTGCCATTGCTCCAGGCGAGAGCTACGACATCAAAGGTTGCTGGTCGGGCTGCGTCTTCTCGGACGAACAGCTCACGGGAGGAAAACCAAACATCATCTACACGGCTGTGGATAACGCCAAGGCTGTGATGGCACAGGCTTCACCCGCAGATGCAAGTTTGGCTGGCTGGAACAAGCAGGGTGTCATCATCAATGGCCGTCCAGCTGGTCTTTCCGACGACTTCCGCGACCCTTATTTCTTTGCAGCCAACGGACAGAAGTACATCATCGTGGGTACGAGCAAGAACGGTGTGGGTGCTTGCACGCTCCATCAGTACCAGAACGGTTCGTGGACGAACGACGGCAGCATCTTCTTCCAAGGTGCCAATGTCAATCAGCACGGCACTTTCTGGGAAATGCCAAACATGACCGACATGGGCAATGGCAAATGGCTCTTCACCTGCACTCCGCTCAACACGGGCTCTGGTGTGCGCACCCTCTGCTGGGTGGGAACTGTTGGCACGGACGGCAAGTTCGTTCCCGACAACACAACTCCTCAATTCCTCGAAATGAATGGCATCAGCAGGGACGGCTACGGACTGCTGTCGCCAACCATCTATCAGAAGGATGGCAAGACAATCCTCCTCGGCATCGTTCCCGACAAGTTGCCAGGCAATGTGAACGCTCAGATGGGATGGGCGCACAACTATTCGCTTCCGCGCGAAATCTCCTTGGCAAGCAATGGCTCTCTCATCCAGAAACCTTATAGCGGTCTCACGGGTATGCGCACCACAACAATGGTGGAGAAATCGTTGCAACTGAATGGAACGGAATCGCTGGCTCCAGTCGGCGGACGACAGTTGGAACTGTTAGGCGAATTCACCGTGGGCAGCGGAGAAATGGGTTTCCGCTTCTTGAAGAAAGGTGACAAGGGAGCATCCCTTACTTATAATGCTGACAACGGATTGCTTACGCTTGACCTGTCAGCCCTCGACCGCACTGCCAACGACAATGGTGTCTATAACGGAGTTTATTCCGTAGCATTGCCTGAGAAGGTGGCAGCAGGACAAGTACTGAAACTCCACGTGTTCCTCGATGGTTCGATTGCCGACATCTTTGTCAACGACACTTGGGCTTATTCTGTCCGTCTCTTCCCAACGAATGCGGAACAGATAGAGGCAGAGGTGTTTGCCACAAGTACCACAGCAGTGAAGGTGAGTGCATGGCAGATCGATGCTAAGCAGAAGCAGTCGGATGCCATCGAAAGCATTTGGAACGACAGCCGCTCCGCAAAGAATCCTTCCATCTACAACCTTCAGGGAATGCGACTCAGCAGTGTTCCTGCTAAGGGTTTTTGCATCATCAACGGAAAAAAATACTATAGATGAAAAATAACTTAGTACGATTTTAAACCACTTATTAATTTAAGACCACGAATTTCACGAATTAATCGAATTTTTTCAAGTTTGTTTATACATATTTCACGAATAAAAAATGCTGGCATTTTTTTAATTAGAGAAATTAGAGAAAATAGAAATTCGTTTAATTCGTTAAATTCGTGGTTTTTAATAATAGTTTTCATGGTTGATAATAATCCTAACTTTTGATTCTATGATTGTTAGTCTTTTGTCGGTCTGTTTGCTGATGGCTGGAGTGACGACGGATTCTGTCGCCGTCATCGGTGCGTCGGAAGTGTCCATCGGAACCATTCGGGAAGAACAAGGAAAACAAGAGCGTTCTTTCTGGATTCGCAATGTGGGTGACGAAGCTGTGCGACTGGTGCAAGGTTACACGTCGTGTGGTTGCACAACCATTGCCTTCGAGCGCGATGCTGTGCTGCAACGTGGCGATTCCTCGCGAGTGACGCTCTCTTTCAACCCTACGGGAAAGGGTGGGGAATTCTACGAAAGTGGAACCGTGGTCTATACATCGGCAACTGCCTCTACAGCGGCAGGGAAAGCCAAACGGCATTTCGTGCAGATGGCGATGGAAGGCAACTGCATCACTTCCACCGAAACGCTGATGAAGCAGTTTCCCATCGCTGTATCGAAGCACACGCGTGTGTCGAGAAACCGTTTCGACTTGGGCTACATGAACCCAGGTGCGGAGAAAACGGTGAACGTGGTGGTGTTGCACTGCGATGAAAACAACCGCCAGGAGCTTTTCCCGCTCAAGTTCAAGGTGGATGAAAAGATGAAGAAAGGTCTTCAGCATATCACAAAAACTATTGAAACCAAAGAAAAAGGCAAGAAAGTGAAGATTCCTATCACGCTGGATGTGGTGATTCGATAGGACGATTGTTGAATTTTTGAAAAAAATTGTTTCATGCAACATTTTTGCGATAAAGAGAAACATAATTTTTATCGATGAAATCGAAGAAAAACTAAATTTGCGGCTGACAAGAGTAAGTGAAAAGTTTAAGTACAAAAATACAATCAACAGAGTACGAAAACTTAAAAACTTAAAAACTCAAAAACTTATAAACTCAAAATAACCTACTAATATGAAACTAACGACTTTGGCAACTCTGTTTGCTTTTTCAATGACAAACCTGACTGCAACAGCTCAAATTGCAACTCCTCAGCATCTCAGCGATGCACACACGATGTTGCGTGTGAACGCCACGGAGCGTTACCTGCTTCTGCCTGTGGAGGAGAAGGAAGACATCGCCCGCGTGGACATCGTGTGCAATAACAAGGTGGTGAAGGGATTCAATGTGCGACTGGCAGTCGATAAGGTGGATTACCTCGTGCCGCTCGATTTGAGCCAATTCGACAAGAACCTTCTGTTAGATGTCACCTTCCACGGTGACCGCCACAAGACGGGTTCCGTGAAGGAATTTTCTTGCTGGAAGGAAATGAAACTGTCGAGTACATTCGACACGTCCAATCGCGAACGCTTCCGTCCTGCTTACCACCACACTCCAGCGTGGGGATGGATGAACGACCCTAACGGAATGTTCTATAAGGATGGCGTTTGGCACCTCTATTTCCAGTTCAACCCCTACGGTTCTCAGTGGGAAAACATGACGTGGGGACACTCCACTTCCACCGACCTCGTTCATTGGCAAATGCAGGACGAGGCAATCGCTCCAGATGCGTTGGGCTCCATCTTCAGCGGTAGTGCAGTGGTTGACAAGCAGAACACAGCTGGCTTTGGCAAAGATGCCATCATCGCCATGTACACTTCGGCTGGTCAGCACCAGACTCAGAGCATCGCATACAGCACAGACAACGGCAAGACTTTCACAAAATATGCTGGCAATCCAGTCCTCACTTATCCTGCTCCTGATTTCCGCGACCCAAAGGTGTTCTGGCATGAAGCTACGAAGAAGTGGATTGTGGTGTTGGCTGTAGGCCAGGAAGTGCAGTTCTATTCTTCCAAGAACCTGAAGGAGTGGAGCTTTGAAAGTGCTTTCGGTAAGGAATATGGCAACCACGACGGTGTGTGGGAATGTCCCGACTTGCTGAAAATGCCACAAAGCGACAAGTGGGTGCTCCTGCTGAACATCAACCCTGGCGGTCCTTTCGGAGGCAGTGCAACTCAGTATTTCACGGGTAAATTCGACGGACACAAGTTCGTATGCGATTCCAAGCCAAGCATGACGAAGTGGATGGACTATGGCAAAGACCACTATGCCACTGTCACATTCTCCAACGCACCCGAAGGTCGTTTGGTAGCTCTCGCATGGATGAGCAACTGGCAGTATGCTAATCAAGTGCCAACGAAGCAGTTCCGTTCTGCCAACAGCATTGCACGCGACCTCAAGCTCTTCGAAGATGCTGGCGAAAGCTACCTTGCCAGTGTGCCATCGCCTGAATTGCTGGCTGCACGCGGCAAGCAGCTGAAGAAGCCAAGCAGCACTTGCGAAATTGTCATCGACCTGAAAGGCAGTGCATCCGTTGAACTGAAGAACGCCAAGGGTGAGAAAGTGGTGATGAACTACGACGAGGCAGCCCGCACCTTCAAGATGGATCGCCGACAGAGTGGCGATTGCAGCTTCAGCGAGCAGTTTGCAGCAGAAACCGTTGCGCCTACTCACGGCAGCATCCGTCAGCTTCGCATCTTCATCGACAAGAGCAGCGTGGAAGCATTCGACAGCGAGGGCAAGATGGTGATGACCAACCTCGTTTTCCCTTCCGATCCTTACAACCAGCTCAAGGTGAAAGGTGGCAAAGCAAAGATTTATGAAATAAAATAAACAAATAGACCCTCCCCCTTGCCCCTCCCTGTCAGGGCGGGGAGAGAATACGTGACTATTCAGCGAATCATCTTTTTGAGTCGCCTACGGTGAGTTATCGAGTTTACTCGCTTTGCTCGCAAAGAAATCTTTCAAATCTTAACAAATCAAACAAATCCCTATGACAAATAAATTTAAAGATTTGACAGATTTTGAATAGATTTGTTGGATTTGGCTACGCCGAGCTAAAGGTTCTGCCCGACAGGGCACTCCTTAATATTATTCTCTGAATAGTTGCGCGAATACCAAAACATAATAAATGATGTTAAACAAATAACAAGAGTGACTGCTCCCCGCCCTGACAGGGAGGGGCAAGGGGGAGGGTCCAATATGAAATGATATGAAATCGAACAAGACACTCTACCTCATTCCCGTGATGTTTTGCTTCTTTGCCATGGGATTTGTCGATTTGGTAGGTATAGCCAGCAACTACGTGAAAGAAGACCTCAACCTGAGTGATTCCGTTGCCAATGTATTCCCTTCGCTTGTGTTCTTCTGGTTCCTCATCTTCTCCGTGCCAACGGGCATGTTGATGAACAAGATTGGACGCAAGAAGACCGTGCTCCTGTCGCTCGTCGTGACAGTGGTTTCCCTCTTCCTCCCGCTTCTCGGTGAGAGTTTCCCTATCATGCTCATTGCCTTCTCCTTCCTGGGCATTGGTAATGCGCTGATGCAGACTTCGCTCAATCCGCTCGTGTCGAGCATCATTGGAGGCTCCAACATCGCTTCCACACTCACCTTCGGACAGTTCATCAAGGCGATTGCCTCTTTCCTCGCTCCTTATTTAGCCATGTGGGGAGCAACAAAGGCGATTCCAGCCTTCGGACTCGACTGGCGCGTGCTTTTCCTCATCTATTTCGTTGTGGGCTTATTGGCAACTGGTTTGCTCTTCGTCACTCCTATCGAGGAGGAGAAGATGGAGGGAAAGACCTCTTCGTTTGCCGACTGCTTCCGTCTGTTGGGCAAGCCAATCGTGCTGCTTTCCTTCTTTGGCATCATGTGCCACGTGGGTATCGATGTCGGCACGAATACCACGGCTCCTAAAATCCTCATGGAACGATTGGGAATGACGCTCAACGAAGCCGCTTTTGCCACCAGCCTCTACTTCATCTTCCGTACCGTTGGTTGTCTCACAGGTTCTTTCTTCCTGCGAGTAATGAAAACCAAGGTGTTCTTCATCATCAGCGTCTTGATGATGGCAGTGAGCATGGCTCTCATGTTCGGAGGCAGCACGAAAGCCGTTCTCTACACAGCCATCGCGCTTGTGGGCTATGGCAATAGCAACATCTTCTCGATGGTCTTCTCCCAGGCACTCCTTTCTGTTCCTGACAAGCAGAACGAAGTGAGCGGACTGATGATTATGGGACTCTTCGGTGGAACCATCTTCCCGCTCTTCATGGGCTTCATGAGCGATGCGATGGGACAGGCTGGTGCTGTGGCAGTCATGGCAGTCGGCGTTGTCTATCTCATCACTTACATCAAGCAGGTAAAGCAATAATGCTATTTTGCAACCACGAATTTCACGAATTAAACGAATTTTAGCTCAGCATTAGCCAATTATTGATTTAAATTTTCTCTGATTTCACTAATTTGAAAAATGCCAGCATTTTTATTCGTGAAATATGATTATATAATCCTAAAATCATTCGTTGAATTCGTGTAATTAGTGGTTGAAAATATCCTAACTTATTTCATTTTTACTAAATCAAAATTATTAACCCATTAACATAGTGACTACTCTCCTCCCTCACAGGGAGGGGTGGGGAGAGGGTCCTTCATTAAATATGAAAAGATATATCGTAGGTCTGGGTGAGGCACTTTGGGATTGCCTTCCAGAAGGAAAACAACTTGGTGGCGCACCAGCAAACTTCGCTTTCCACGCTGGTCAGTTTGGTAACGACACAATCGCCATCAGTGCATTAGGAGAAGACGCGTTGGCAGATGAAACCATCGCCGCGCTCGAAGCCAACAAACTCAACTATCTCATGCCTCGCGTACCTTATCCAACAGGTACGGTGCAGGTGACACTCGACGAACAGGGAGTGCCATGCTACGACATCTGCGAAGGCGTGGCTTGGGACAACATTCCTTTCACGCCTGAAATGGAAGAAATCGCTCGTTCTTGCAAGGCTGTCTGCTGGGGTTCCCTTGCTCAGCGCAATGACGTTACACGCGGCACTATCCAAAAGTTCCTCGATGCCACTCCAGCCGACTGCGTGAAGATTTTCGACATCAACCTTCGTCAGCACTTCTATTCGAAGGAAGTGATTGAAGCATCCTTCCAGAAGTGCAACATCCTGAAGATTAACGACGAGGAACTGGTCATCATCGAGCGTATGTTCAACCTCGCTGGCCTCGACCTCGAAAAGCAGTGCCGTCACCTCATCGACACCTACAAGCTCGACATCCTCGTCCTCACTTGTGGCACGAACGGCAGCTACGTATTCACAGCCGACAAGAAGTCCTTCCAGCCAACGCCAAAGGTGACAGTTGCCGACACTGTAGGAGCAGGAGACTCCTTCACAGGCAGTTTCTGTGCAGCCGTACTCAAGGGCAAGCCAATCGAAGAGGCACACAAGCTCGCTGTTGAAGTGTCAGCCTACATCTGCACACAAAACGGTGCCATGCCTATCCTGCCTGACACCATCCTCCAGAAGTTCTAACACATATACACAAAGCGAATCATCATTTGTGTAAGGTTATAAATATTAGTATAGGTTAGTTCAAATCCAAAATGGATTGTTTTCAGGTCCGCTGTCTGTGAAGATAGCGGACTTTTTAGTGCAAAAGATTAATCTTCCCTCAAAATTATTAAAAAAACATGGAATTATTATCAGAAAATCATTATCTTCGCACACGTAATCATAAAATAGGCAGTGATGGAAGAAAGCATGACAGACTATTGGCTTGACCTTGTTGATTATGACGTCGACACAGCTGAGGCTATGTATCAAACTGGTCGTTGGCTCTATGTGGCTTTTATGTGTCACCAAGTCATAGAAAAAGTGCTGAAAGCATATTGGTGTTTCAAACGTGACGATGACCCACCATATACTCACAACCATCGTCGTATTGCTGAAGGTACAGGTATATGGAATACGTGAGTTCGATATAACAAAAGATGTTCTTTTGTAGTGCCTCTACGAGGCAGAAATCTTACAAATCTATTCAAAATCTCTCAAAATTTCATTCATATTTGTAAGATTTGAGAAGATTTGTGAGATTTCTCGCGAAGCGACTCCTTATACCGAACTGACGTATGGAATAAATTGACCGAAGAGCAACGTGATTTTATTGAAAATATGGCTTCCTACAATATTGAAGGAAGATACCCAAGATATAAGGCTGAACTGTCAAAACGCATGAGTCCTGATTTCTGCCGACGAATGATTGATGAAACAAAACAGATACAACTATGGATAAGAAAGCAGTGCTTAGTCAAGAAGAAGCCCTCGACCTCGTCCGAAACTACAAACGAGTCATCGGAGACCGATTCGGAGTAGAACCACAAGTCATGATGTTTGGTTCGTACTCCAAGGGCTGTGCCAATTCTGACAGTGACATTGATGTAGCAGTCATTGTACCGAAGATTGAGGAAGGCAAACTGTTCGAATGGTCGAAAAGTCTGTGGCATGACATTGACAAAGTGAGCGTTCTCATTGAACCAATTCTAATGGAAGCTCATGAGAATTCTCCTCTATATCGTGATGTGATGCGAACGGGCATCGCTGTATAAATCATTTTCCCTAATCGGAACAATAACTTCCTTGCATGAAAAAAGTCGAGCACCTGCTATGAGATGCTCGACTTTCGTATTATATATTAAGGTGTAAAACCTTAATCGTTTTCCGTTCTTTTTTGATGGAGTGATTACCAGAGACCGTCTTCCCACTCGTTGCGAGACTTGGCTGATGGATCCTGAGTACCTTCTTTGTCAAGGCCACCATAGCCGATGCCTTGTCCTGGTGCAGTAACACCACTCTGTGCAATGATTGTTCCCAATGTCAACTCATCCATTGACATAATTGGAGCTATATAGTTCTTTTTCATATTCTTATCGGGTTTAAAAGTTATTTAACAATTTTCTTACCGTTTACAATGTAGATACCCTTGTTGAGACGATTCATATCGTTACCCATCTTGATACCATTTACACTGAAAATCTCGTTGTTAGACTTAACCAAGTCGATGTTAGAGATAGCAGTGGTACCATCTACTGTCAAGTTAATCTTAACAGGTGCTTCTTCGTAGTATGCATCCAATACATCGCGCAATTCGAAGTAACCACGGAAGCCCTTCATATTGGTTGTACCTACTGAATACCAGAACTTATTGCCACTCAAGAACAGGTTCTCTTCTGGAACTACTGTTGTTGTGTATGTACCATAGAATGTACCCTTAGTCTTAGCCTTACCTACAACGAACTCAGGAGCTTCTTCTGGTTCGATTGTTACACCATCCACTCTGAAGCTTTCGATGTCAGAACCAACCTTGATAATGTAAGGGTGATTTGCTTCCATTGCATCTACGCTATTGAATTCAAGTGTAATGCCTGCAACATCGTAAGTATCATCACTTTCAGATGTCCAGCTTGCAAAGTCTGCGATTTCTGCACTGCCGAATGCTTCTGCAATCTGATTTGCATCCATTGCAAATGGCAAGCAGATTGTGCTCCATTCGCCACCCTTGATAGTGCGATGAACAACTACATTTGTGTTCTCTGCAGCAACAGGGATTTCTGTTGCAGTATCATACAAATCAACTGCGTCTGTAACAGTGATTTTACACACAATAGGGTCTAACCAAAAGTCTTCAACTACTTCACTGCCATCTGTTAAAACACCTCCAATTTTTACATCGTGGATTGTAATAGCATATTCACCCAAAGGCATGTCTGGATTAACAGTAATTTTAACATAACCCAAAATATCATCTCCAGCAAAGATGCCTTTTTCCTCTACAACTGTTGAAGCAAATGTTGTTCTATTTACGGCGAAAATATCAAGTTGGTAGCTCGAACTATTTTTATCAAAACGATTTGGGTTTAATCCTCCAGTTCTTATTTGATCTTGATCCTCAACAACTGCAATCAAATCGCTTGGAAAATCCCAATTACCTTGTACTCCTTTAACAGCCCATTTGGTCTTTAAATAAAGGGGAATAGTTGCTTCTTCTCCAGGTCTAACCACGGGATTGTCAAAATAAACAGCGTAATCCATGCCAGAAACATCTGTCACTTCCACTTGTGCGCGTGCTATACCAATGCTGAATATAGCAAGCAGAAATAGTAATCCTTTTTTCATAATCATTTGTTTTTAAGTTATTAATAATTTGTTTTATAGTTATCTAATTTCTATCTTTTCTGTTTCACTTGCGCTTCGGCTGCATTGCCTTCGCTGACTCTGATTATCTTTTCGCCATTCAATACCATGTTGACAACTCCTACCACGTCGCTGATATCGACCGCATTGTCCTTGTTGATGTCGGCATTCAGCACTTGGAATGTGCCCGTAGTCGTTCCTCCGTTGAGAACGTGATTCACTATCGCTACCACGTCGCTGATGTCAACCACCTTGTCTTCGTTTGCGTCACCATAGTATTCCGTGCCGATGGGGATGATAATAGTATCGTCGTTAGTTGTCTTGATGGTTGCGGAAGAAGTTGCTTTCGCTGGGATGACTCCCTCAGGCCCGTTAGCAAATGGTGCGTCAACATCATCTGTTGCATTTGCCGTCAACATCGCTGCAAGCAAAAAACCAGTTGTGATGAGTTTTTTCTTCATTCCGTTCCGTTTTCACGATTAGAAGATGTTCGATTCTGGAGTATCTCCTCTTTTTGACTTCTTGTGTTAAGACAAGTGTTCAAACACGAATAATTATTCTTATCGCTGCAAATTTAATAAAAACTATTGAATGGGAACAAAAAATTATGCTTTTTTTTATGTGTAATGAACAAATTTCTCTAAAAAATGAACTCTTTGTATAAAAATGCCCCAAGCGTATGTCAAGAAACGGCTCTCCTTATTTATATAGTCAACATGAATTTCCGTGAATATTATTTCTTTGACAAATATAATTTACGATTAATTCGTGGTTAATTTACGATTAATTCGCGTTAAAGTTTTTTCAACGTGAATTACCATGAATTATCCGCGAATTTTTCGTGAATATTTTTTTCTCAGACATATTTAATTTACGAAAAATTCGCGGTTAATTTACGATTAATTCGCGTTAAAGATTTTTCAACGTGAATTTCCGTGAATGTAACTATTCAGCGAATCGTCTTTTTGAGTCGCCTGCGGCGAGAAATCTTTCAAATCTTAACAAATCAAACAAATCCATACAGAAAAAATTATAAAGATTTGACAGATTTTGAATAGATTTGTTGGATTTCTGCCCGAAAGGGCACTCCTTGAAATTATTCGCTGAATA
>OCVV010926837.1_pt1 | contig 16598 bp, 8 predicted proteins | sample 1539721 | NCBI WGS metagenome assembly OCVV01 (sample SAMN02144230, study PRJEB22623) | gut metagenome | biome: sheep rumen | host: Ovis aries | place: New Zealand | reverse complement strand
TTTGTAAGTAACAATTATGAAGATTTACAGGAAATATACAATGTAACAAGAAATTTAAAAGATATAAAGCCATCGTTGTCGTTTACAATTAAATCAAATTTAAAACGAGCAATAAACACATTAAAAGCAAGCGTTAATAACTATAGAAAAGCGGAAAATATAAGAGAACTCGGTGAAGACGAACTTAGAACCGAAGATGAAAGGAATATGGCTCAAGCTTTGAAACAGGCGACAATTGCAAGACAAACGAGAGGTTTTTTAACATCTTTCGTTCAGCCGCCCATAGGAGCTTTTTTGGTAAATGCCGAAGGAATTACCGGAAGAAACTATAATAACACAAACAGTGTTCTTCATGCCGAAACATTAACATTTATAGACTTTTTAAAAAATTATATACAGGAATACGAAAAAACTCTTTCCGGGGAACTTACGGAAAAAGGTGAATTCTTAACGGAACTTTTGGAACTTGCAAGAATTAACGGTGAAAATATAAATAATAAAATTTTTCAAAACAGACCTGCTCTGTTAGAAAATTTAGGTATACAAATCGATTATTCTCAAAAAAGAGATATAGATATGGTGTTTACGGAATCAAATGCCGTATTGAAGTTTGTAAGTATGCAGTTAGGAAATCCTCTTGCAAGTGCTACATTGTATTGTACATTGGCACCTTGCAACAAATGTTCCAAAACTATGGCGGCATTGGGGATAGATAAACTTGTTTACGGCTCATATTCGGTTAATAAGAGTCATAAGAGTATAAATACCGTGCTTAATGCCGGTATAAAAGTTGTTGACGGAATATTGTTAAAACAATGTGATGAAAGAATAGTAAATTATCGTTTTATGAACTTATCCATGTTTAGAACAAAAATAGCTTCCGGTATACAATCTGTCAGAAGATTTTTCTCTAATTTTTATAGAAAAACCGATAAAATGCTTAACTATTTAATAGCAAATATATCTTTTTCCGAAACAAAAATTTTAGATTTAAAGTATGCATTTTTAGAGTTACAACAGAAGATAGATTGGAACGATTTACAGACAAATCCCGAAGCATTGGATAAACTTATCGATACTTTAAAACAGTTGGATGCTTATGAAGATGTAGTTAAAAGAGCAAGCATAATATATGTAATAAAAAACAAATGTTATATTAAGATAGAAAACGGAAACATTGTTTTTTATAATAAAGAAAATAAGAAAATGGATTTTTATATTAATGTTGCCGGAAAATTTGTAATGTCAAAAAATTATTCATATAAAATGGGCAAACTTGCAAAAGTTATGAATTTTGCCGATATTGACGATAACTTAGCATTAAGGAACACTCCTTTCGGTAGAGATATGCAAGCTGTTTTTTCAACATTAACCTTGTATGGAATAGGACAACCTATACCGATAACGGGAAACACTTTGAAATTAACAGAAAAAAGATTAAATCCTTTAGGAATACAAATAATGGATTTATTGCCGGAAATATATGTGGAAAATGCGGCTATGCAGTTTACGGTTAAAGATGGAATTTACACGAATAATCAATCTTATATGACGGATATAGCAAAATCCGTATTGGAACCGGAAGTTATGGATTATTTAAAAAATCTTTTCGGCAATTTGCAGCAGGAATGGTACGATAATTTTGTACTTTTTATAGAACAAACAAAACAATTAAGAAAACAATCTGATGCAACTTATGAAGATTTTATGAATACTTTGTTAAAACAAAGACCGGATTTTAAGGAGATTGATTCCGTTGCAAAAGTTTGGGGCAGCTTAACAAGGCACCAAGCTCAAGTTGAACTAAACAGAATTTATCAAACGGCAATACAAAAAGGAACAGATATAGAAAGATTTAAGGAAGTAATGAAAACGATGTCTTTACTTGAAATTGCAAGGCTGTATTTTTCTAAAGATGAAAACGACCAAAAAGAATCGGTAGGAATAAGACAAGCCATCGAAGCTGTTGAAAGCGGGGAAGATCTTAATACAAATGTTGAAAGTTTGGTAAGATGCGTTGTTACCGCTTTTAGACCTACACTTGTGAGAGAACAGGTTGCCAAATATTATAAACAAATAATACAGAAAAAATATCCCGATCTTGAAATTATATCTACAGGGCAAACAACCATCAGTGTTTATAAAAAAGGTATAAACAAATATATTCCTTTAAGGCAGGCATTAAATAGCGGAGTATTGGCAAGTGATGTTATTTATACCGGAGACGAATTTAATATAGGCGGGGTAGATTATCCTATATATATTTTGCAACAAGAAAAAGGTAATCAAGATATGGTTGTTATAAGTACAAACGGAAAACCGTTTGAAGGAACTTTTATTTCGCTAAGCCAACTTGAAGGTTTTGACAAAACTATGACAGTCGACGGAAATATCAAGAGAAATATTTCCGTTCAAAGAATGATTTTATCCATAATTGAAGAAAATATAGATGCGATTGCTACGGATTCCGAATATGAACCCGCACAAGTTGCGCAGGAACTAAAATCAAGAATATTCAGTAGAAATGTTTTGGATTTTGAAGCGGAAATGAGACAATCCGAAATACCGAGCATATCCGATATGCTTAAAGCCGGTTAAAAAATGTGTATGCCTATCCGGAGTTGAACCGGAATAATCAGTTCCGGAAACTGATGCTCTATCCGATTGAGCTATAGGCATATTTTATAGTGTTTTTTCGAAAGCTATTACTCTGCCGATAATCTTTTTTATATAATCCAAAGATGTATAGTTATATAGCTTTCTCAATTCGATTAACACTCTTTCTTGGTCATGATATATATTATGGTATGATTCTATCAATAACATATCTACAACTTCATTATCTTCTTCATTTCTCGATTTAAAATATAGTAATAAGTCTTTTGCTTCATTAAATTTGCCGGAAAGCAAATACATTTGTGCCAAATTACAATAAATTTCAAGGTCGGTATCTTTTTGGTAAACAAAAGGCATTAATGTCTTTATTGCTTTATCATACTCTTTCTTACTTCTATAAATATCTACGAGCAAAAGAGAAGACTTTTTATTTTTTTTCTTAATATTTTCTAAAATTGCTTGAGCCTGTTCTCTCCTGCCTATTTCTTTAGCAGATATTGCCATGTTTATATAGTCATCTATGGATAACTCTTTGTTATCGTGAACGGCTTCTCTTTCTGCTTGTTCGAAATAATTTAACGATGCTGTATAATTTTCCTGGAAATTATAAATGTTTCCCAAGTTTGTTAATGCTTCAAGATTATCGTAATCTATTTCTAAACATTCTTTAAATTTTACTATTGCAAGTTCGTTTAAACTGTTATTTATATAAATATTCCCCAACAATAATTTAGTTTCTATTTTTTTGGGATACAAATATTGAGCTTCCCTGCCTACTTCCAAAGCTTTTTCCGCTTTTGACAAAAGCAAATATGATGTCGCTAAGTTATAATAAACATTATATTTTTGTTTTTTAGATAATTGAAAATTTAAAAGTTCGTTACCTATGGTAATTGCACTTTCATAATCTTTGTTATCAATATAATATTGAAAAAGTTTAAAGTTTGCCTTCTTTTCTTGTTTCTTGTTTTTCGCTGATGCCAAAACATCAATTAAAGCTCTTTCTTCCGTTTGATCACAAAAGGAAACTTGTTGGAATATGAAAAAGGATATTAAGAGTAATAATAAAATTTTAATTTTTCTGTAACACATTTTTTTCATAAGTTTTATCTATAATAAGTTGTTTTATTTTTCTTAAATTCTTTTTAGCTGCAATAAATCCTGCATCTATACATTCACCGGCTTTGTCCAATTCTATTGCTGAAATGTCACTTACTTTAGGTGCAATTATAATATCGGACATTGCTAAATTTTCTCTATCGCTTTGTTGTCCTTGTATGTAAATTGTTTGAAACAGTGTAAAGAAAACATTGTCATAGGAATTTTTTGTAATGTCTGCACTTACGGCAACGGTTATTATGATATCGGGATCAAAGAGTTTTGCAACCGATACCGGAATATTTTCCACGAGTCCGCCATCAACTAAAAATCTCTGTCTGTATTCAACCGGTGCAAATAGTCCCGGAATGTTTGCACTTGCTCTTGCAGCAGGTGCTACGGGCCCTTCTTTAAAAATAATTTTTTCACCTGTTTTTATATCTGTTGCTACACATGCAAACGGAATATTGAGCTGAAAAAAATATTTGTCCCCAATTAAATTGTTTATATATTTTTCCATTTTTTCCGTAGATAATAATTTCTCGGAAGTAACCATTGTTATTAAAGAAGGTATACCTAAATTACTGATATTCGCCCATTTAATATCTTCGGCTATTTTTTCTATATCCTCTATTTTCATTCCGGAACAATATAAAGAGCCTATCAAAGCTCCCATACTTGTCCCGACAACCATATCTATAGGAACATTAGCTTCTCTTAATGCTTTTAAAGCTCCTACATGAGCAAAACCTCTTGCTCCGCCGCCGCCTAAAACTAAAATAACTTTAGGCCTTTTTTCTTTAGGAAGGTTTAATGTTTTGTAATACAAGTGGTCTACTAAAAATCCTTCCTGATCAAAACAAAAAGCAGTATTACCAAAAAATAATACCACAATCAAACATATTATAATTTTTATAAATTTAACATTCATAGGTTTATTAATAAAATTTTTATTCAATATACAATTCTACAATTATTAATTAGCAATGAGTAATTAGTAATTTCGGTATTTTTATTTTTAGATTTTTTGCTTCGCAAAAAAAATATCAATTACTAATTTATAATTACTAATTTCTAATTTCTAATTGTTGTTATTGTTTTCCCATTACTTTCCACAATTCCGTTAAACTTTTAATATAGTTGTATCTTATATCCTCTTTTAAGATTTCGTGTTCCACACTTTTAATATTTGACTCTTCAGCTTTTATGAGTTTGGTATACCAAAAGTTATATTCGCTGAAAGCTTTTCTTACTTCCAATTTGATTTTGTCTTCGATTTTTGCTCTTTCTATTGATGCTTGTCTTGCTTGAATTTTTTTCTGTTTCAATCTTGAAAAAAGTGCACCGCCTTCAAATAGAGGTAAGTTAATGTTTAAAGTTACATACCAATCTCTTTCCCAGTTTTCTTCATTATCTCCCAACCAATCATAAGCGGCACCCAACATTATTGTCGGGAGTTTTTCCATCGTTATTAAATTTACTCCGATATTGTCCATGCTTTCCTGATATTGAGTTGTTTTTATTTCAGGTCTGAACTGGTATGCCCATAAAAGGCACTGTTGTAAATTTAAGTCCAAATTTTCGACATCAATAGTACCTTCAATATCAATTACCGTATCCAGTTCCAACCCAATTAAAGACAATAATTCCCATGTTTCAAGTTCGTATTCGTGTTCCAATATATCAAGTTGATTTTGTAAAGTTATGTCTTTCTTTTTAGATAAATAATCTTTATAAATTTTTATTTTTTCTTTTAATGCTATATTTTTATAAAATTGCATCTTTACATTTGCAACAATTTCATTCTTTTTTATTTCAGAATTTGTTTTAGCCTTTTCATAATTTATTTTCGCCAGCTTGTTTGTAGCTACGGTTTTTCCGCCGTTATAAATAGGTTGCCATAATGCTAATTTCGTTGAATAGAAATAATCTCTGCTTCCGTAAGGTAACAAAATTGTTGCAGGTAAATAATGTGAATTTATTAATGTTGAAACATCGTTACTGAATCTTGATAAGTTGAAATTTAAATCCAATTTCGGGAAAAACAAAGATTTAGATTCTCTTACTCTTTGTTCGGCATATGAAACAGTCTCGTTGGCAATCAAAATATCTTGATTGATGTTTAAAGCAAGCCTGGTACACTCATCTAAAGTTAACACTCTTTCAACACCTTGTGCAAATATCGGTGATACTAAAAACAACAACAATAAAATAAAATGTTTTTTCATTACTTTACCCTAACCAATTTTTTTAAATCCGATATTTGTTTCAATATTGATTTTTTCGATGTTCCGCCGTAAGAAGTTTTAGCATTAACAATATTTTTAACATCTATGAATTTATATAAGTCCGACTCAATTTCTTTTGAAAACTTTTTATATTCTTCAATAGAAAGTTTATCCAACGTTTTGTTATTATCTATACAATAATGAACAATTTTTTGAACTATACCGTGTGCCGTTCTGAAAGGAATATTTTTTCTTGCCAAATAGTCTGCAATTTCAGTTGCCTGTAAAAATCCTTTTTCGGTGCTTTTTAAAGTTCTGCCTTTTTTAAATTCGAGTGATGCCATAATATCGGTAATAACTTCCAAACACAATTTTACGGTATCCGTTGCATCAAATACAGGCGGTTTATCTTCCTGCAAATCTCTGTTGTATGCTATAGGAAGTCCTTTCATTATTGTAAGCATTGCCGTTAAATCACCGAACACTCTGCCTGCTTTACCTCTGATAACTTCGGCTGTATCCGGGTTCCTTTTTTGCGGCATAATAGACGAACCTGAAGTAAACATATCATCTATATGTATAAAATTAAATTCCACTGAAGACCAAGTAATAATTTCTTCCGCAAGTTTTGATAAGTGAACGGAAATTAAAGATAAATCAAAAATAAATTCCGCACAGAAATCTCTGTCGCTTACACCGTCCAAAGAATTTTCGCAAGGTCTGAAAAATTCCAACAATTTTGCTGTATAGTTTCTGTCTATTTTAAAAGAAGTTCCAGCAAGTGCGGCACTTCCCAACGGCATAACATTTACTCTTTTTAAACAATCTATAATTCTTTCTTTATCTCTTTGTATCATCCAAGCATAAGCAAGTAAATGATGAGAAGCAATTATAGGTTGTGCGGGTTGTAAGTGAGTATAGCCCGGCATTATAACATCAATATTTTTTTCTGCTTTTTGTACAAGCACTTTTTGAAAAGCATTTAACATGTCGAATATTGTCAAAATTTCTTTTCTTATATAAAGTCTTAAATCGGTAGCTACCTGATCATTTCTGCTTCTTGCCGTATGCATTTTACCGCCGATGGCACCGATTCTTCTTATAAGTTCTTTTTCTATTGCAAAATGGATATCTTCTTCCATAGGAAGAGTCCACCCTTTAGACAAATCTTTAAGTATGGAATTTAATCCTGCAATAATTTTTTTACCGTCGGAAGCAGGTATAATTTTTGTTTTTATTAACATTTGCACATGTGCGATTGAACCTTCAATATCAACTTCCGCCAATCTTTGATCGAAAGAAAATGAACCGATGAATTGTTGAAAATTTTTCATTTTTCCATCCTTATAACGACTAAATTTTAGTCTCTAAAATTGCTTTGCAATTTTTTTACCTTTTTTAACCTATCTATTTTATAATAATTAAGGTGAAGTGTAAAGGAAAGGAAGAAATATTTTTACTTTATTTGTATCAAATGGAAAAGGCTCTTAAAATTTTGTAATCTAATATAAATATTTTAATACACAGAGATAAAATTGGATAATATAAAAATATTTTTAAAAAATGAAGATAAGACTTTAAGTATATCACGTTTTGAAAAATGTGATAGATATCATATATTGATTACATTTAAAAATGGTAAGCAATTTAAATATAATTTGAAAAATGTAAGAATTGTGGTTCCAACACAAGAAGATAAAAGAGCAAATTCTCGTTTAGATTACTTTAAAGAAATAGCTAATGTAATAAGTTTAGAAAAAGAAGATATTAAAATATTGTCAAAGAATTTTGAGAAAGTTAAATCTGTAAAAGAAGGAACTGTTTTATATAATTTTCTAAGTGAAAAAGAGCCGAAAAAAGAAAACAGAAACAATATATATCAAAATCCAGAAAGATTAGTAGTATATCCTTTCGGTTTTAATATAAGTCAGAAAGAAGCTGTAGAAAAGGCTATGTCAAATAAAATATCGGTTATTGAAGGCCCACCAGGAACCGGAAAAACACAAACGATTTTGAATATCATAGCAAATGCAGTAAATAGAAATGAAACTGTTGCTGTCGTTTCAAGTAATAATTCTGCGACTAAAAATGTTATAGATAAATTGAAGAAATATAATGTTGATTTTATTGCTGCATATTTAGGTAATATGGAGAATAAACAAGAATTTATTGATTCTCAAAAACCATTACCGGACATTGAATCATGGGAAATGGATTCAATGTCAATTAACAAAAAAAGTGTTTATTTAAAAGAAAAATATAAATTATTGAGACAAAGTTTGATTGACCAAGGGGAACTCGCAAAATTAAAGCAAGAATTATCTTCTATAGAAATAGAATTCGAACATCATAAGCAATATGTCAAAAATTTTGATATTCAACAAGAACCGAAAGAACTAAAAAAAATTAAATCTTTTAATAAAGCTTTGGAAATGAGTGTTTTGATAGATGTTTATGATGAAACATTAAAAAACACAAATTTTATAGTGAATACTTTTTATATTATTGCAGAAAAACTGCATATAAGTTTTTTAAAAAGAATAAAGATAAAGCAGTTATTAGAAAAATATCCAAAAGACTATTTGATATCAATCTATCATCAAAAATTTTATGAGTTGAAGATAAAGGAATTAAAACAGAGAATTAAAGTCTTATCGGATTTGTTACAAGCGTTTGATTTTAAAAGAGAAATGAAAACTTATTCAAAGGAATCAGAAAATATTTTTAAGGCTGCTTTATCAATTAAATATTGTAATAAAAAAAGAAGAGTTTATACTATTGAAGATTTACAAATTGATTCGGAAAATTTTATAAAAGATTACCCTGTAATTTTAAGCACAACTTATTCACTAAGAAATTGTTTGCATAGAGATGTTTTATATGATTATGTAATTATTGATGAAGCTTCTCAAGTAGATATATGTACCGGAGTGTTAGCCTTATCTTGTGCTAAAAAAGCAGTTATAGTTGGTGATATTAAACAATTGCCAAAGGTAATTCCTCCAGAACATATAGGAATAACTGATTCTATATTTAAAAAATATAAATTACCTGAAAGTTATAGATACAGAAAACATTCTTTATTATCAGCAATGATAAACATATTCCCTAATATACCAAGTACTTTATTGAGAGAGCATTATCGATGCCATCCTAAAATAATAAATTTTTGTAATAAAAAATTTTATAATAATCAATTAATAATACTAACAGAACCAAAAAGTGAAAAAGAACCTCTTATTATCTATAAAACTGTTGAAGGTAATCATTCAAGAAATAATATAAATCAGAGACAAATAGATGTAATTAAAAATGAAATAATTCCAAACGAAAATCTATGTTTAACAGATGGATCTGTTGGAATAGTTACTCCATATAGAAATCAGGCAGATTTATTAAAAAAGACATTTAGAGGCACGACTATAAAAGCAGATACTGTTGACAAGTTTCAAGGTCAGGAAAATAAAGTTATTATATTATCTACTGTTGATAATCAAATTTCTGATTTTACAGATAACCCAAACAGATTAAATGTTGCCATATCTCGTGCAGAAGAACAATTAATAGTTGTTATTAGTGGTAATGAAGTACAACAAGATAAAAACATTGGGGAACTATTGGAATATATAAAATATAACAATTGCGATATTAAACAGAGTAAAGTATATTCAGTATTTGATTATTTATATAGTTGTTACGAAGAAGAACGAAACAAATATCTGGAAAAATATAAAAAAATCTCTCAATATGACAGTGAAAATATAATGTATAGAACAATAAAAGAAACAATAGAAGAAAAATTTAAATCTAATAATTTTAATATTGCTATACATGTACCACTAAGAATGATTATTAGAAACACACAACAATTATCTCTGGAAGAAAGCAATTATTTATCTAGAAGTTGGACACATGTTGATTTCTTGATATACAATAAAATAACTAAAAAACCATTTATGGTAATTGAAGTTGATGGTGAAAGATATCATAGAGAAGGAACAAAACAAGCAGAAAGAGATAAAATAAAAAATAGTATATTAAGAAAATACAATTTACCATTTATTAGATTTAGCACAACTGGAAGTAATGAAAAAGAGAGATTAATTAATAGTATAAACGAAGAATTATCAAAGAATGAATAATAAAAAGAGCAGAGAATTTTCTCTGCTCTTTTATATTCTTTGTTGCTTTCAATCTTCCAATCTTCCAAATTGCTTTTAGCGATTTTTATTTTCCTTTCCTCATCAAAGCTTGTACCTTCGTCGGTAATCCAAACAAATTGATAAATCCTTCTGCATCTTTTTGGTTATAAATTTCGTCTTTATCAAATGTTGCAAGCTCTTCCCAATATAAAGGATTTTTTGCTTTTCTTGAAACAACCTGCATATTTCCTTTATAAAGTTTTACTGTTACCGAACCTGTAACATATTTCTGAGTTACATCTATAAAAGCATCAAGAGCTTCTCTTAAAGGATTGAACCATAATCCGTTATATGCAAGTTCTGCATATTTGTGTGCTATCAATTCTTTATAGTGTGCCGTATCTCTGTCTATTGTCATAGATTCAAGTTCGTTGTGTGCAAAGTATAAGAGTGTTGCAGCAGGAGCTTCATAAACTCCTCTTGATTTCATACCTACAAGTCTGTTTTCAATTATATCTATTCTGCCGATACCGTTTGCACCTGCAACATCGTTAAGTTTTTGAACCAAAGATACAGGATCAAATGTTTTTCCGTTAATTGCTACAGGAACACCTTTAACGAAATCTATTTTTACATAAGTTGCTTTGTTAGGAGCATCTTTTGCGGATACTGTCATTTGGAACATATCTTCATCCCATTCATTTTCGGTATCTTCCAATACTCCGCCTTCATAAGAAATGTGCCAAAGGTTTGCATCTGAAGAATAAGGCTTTGCTTTTGTTACAGGAACCGGAATTCCTCTTTTTTTAGCATAATCTATTGCATCGTTTCTTGATTTAATGTCCCAAATTCTCCAAGGAGCAATTATTTTTGCTTCAGGCATTAAAGCTTTAAAGCCGAGTTCAAATCTTACCTGGTCGTTACCTTTACCTGTCGCACCGTGACAAATTGCATCTGCTTTTTCTTTCTTTGCTATTTCAACAATTTTCTTTGCAATTACAGGTCTTGCGAGTGATGTTCCCAACAAGTATCTGTTTTCATAAAGAGCATTAGCTTTTATTGCAGGGAAAATGTAGTCTGTTACAAACTCTTTTTTAGCATCTATAACATAACATTTTGAAGCACCTGTTCTTTTAGCTTTTTCTTTAAGTCCGATAACTTCTTTGTCTTGACCTACATTTACACAACATGCGATAACTTCTGCATTATATGTTTCCTTTATCCAAGATAAAATGATGGATGTGTCAAGTCCGCCCGAATAGGCTACAACTACTTTTTTAATGTCTGCCATTTTAGTGCATCCTCCAATATTTTAATTGCTTTATCTATATCTTTTTTAGTTATTACAAAAGGCGGTAAAAATCTTAAAACATTACCTTGAGTACAGTTTATAAGAAGACCTTTTTCAATGCAAAATTCTACTATATCTTTACCGGCAAAATCAAGCTCCACACCTACCAAAAGACCTAAACTTCTAACTTCTTTAATGCAGGAAAACTTTTTCTTTAATTCGTTCAACTTTTTAACGAAATATTTTGATTTGTCGGTAACATCTTTCAAAAGTTTCGGAGTAATTAATTTTAATGTTGCAACAGCTGCAGCACAAGATACGGGGTTACCGCCGAAAGTTGAACCGTGATCACCGTAATTAAATACCTCGGCAACTTTTTTATCTGCAACAACAGCACCTAACGGAAGACCGTTAGCTATTGCTTTTGCTAATGTAAAGATGTCCGGCTTTATTCCGTAATGTTGCCAAGCAAAAGTTTTACCTGTTCTTGCCAAACCGCACTGAATTTCATCGCATATCAAAAGAAGATTTTTATCGTCACAAAGTTTTCTTAAATCTTTAACGAACTTTTTATCGGCAATATTTATTCCGCCTTCACCTTGTACCAACTCAATCATTACTGCTACAGTATTTTTGTTTATTAACTTTTTTACTGAATCTATATTGTTAAATTCGGCAAACACAAATTTTTGTTGTAACGGTTTAAAAGAAACATGAAACTTTTCCTGACCTGTTGCAGCAAGAGTTGCAAGTGTTCTTCCGTGAAAAGAGTTTTTAAATGCAATTATTTCGTATCTTTTGGTTCCGTCTTTTAAAGGATGATCGCTGCCCCACTTTCTTGCAATTTTTATTGCACCTTCGTTGGCTTCCGCACCGGTATTTGCAAGGAATACCCTGCCGTTTTTAAAAGATTTATCAAGCAAAGCTTTTGCAACTTCAACTTGCGGTTTGGAATAATAAACGTTGGAACAGTGTACAAACAAATCCAACTGCTTTTTTATTGCGGAAATTACTGCAGGGTTACCGTGTCCGAAACTGCAAACACTTATACCGGAAAAAAAGTCCAAATATTTTTTACCGTTTTCGTCCCAAACATATTGCCCTTTAGATTTTTTAACGGAAACATTATATCTTTTGTATGTCTTCATTAAATATTTATTTTCTTGTTGTTGAGTGTTCATTACATGCTCCTTTGCATATATGATAAATAAAATAACTTTAATATTTTACATATATTTTATTTATAAAACAATTATTTGAGTATTATTTTTTATATATGGTATAATACACAAATTATGACCATATCATTAGACAATTTAAATAATTCACAAAAAGAGGCCGTCTTACATACAGACGGTCCGTTAATAATTTTTGCAGGTGCCGGAACAGGCAAAACAAGAGTTATTACATATAGAATTGCATATTTGTTGGAACAGGGTGTAAAACCTTACAACATCTTGGCAGTTACATTTACAAATAAAGCCGCAAACGAAATGAGAAAAAGGGTTAACGAGTTAACCGACAACATGGCTTTTGATGTCAGAGTTTCCACATTCCATTCGTTCTGTTTGTACCTTTTATCCTGCGAAGCAAAAAATTTCGGTATAGATCCGAACTTTCTTATATACGATATGGGCGAGCAGGTGAATGTTGTAAAAGAATGTATAAAAGAATTAAATCTTGACGATAAAAAGTTTAAACCTACATGGGTGGCAAACAGAATAAGCAGAGCAAAAGACGATTTGGACAGCCCGCAGGATATGAACGATGATTGCCAGGCAAAAGGTGACTTTTACGGTAAAACGGTATCGGCAATATACGAACTTTATCAAAAGAAATTAAAAACTTATAACGCTTTTGATTTCGGTGATTTGATAATGCAAACAGTTTTAAATTTACAGGCAAATCCAGACATTCTTTCAAAATATCAAGACAAATTTCAATACATATTGGTGGACGAGTATCAGGATACCAACCATGCACAATATGTTTTAACGAAGATGTTAGCGGAAAAATATAAGAATATATGTGTAGTAGGTGACGATGATCAAAGTATTTATTCTTGGCGAGGAGCGGATATAACAAATATTCTTGATTTTGAAAAAGATTATCCCGGTTGTACCACGGTAAAACTTGAAGAAAATTATCGTTCTACGCCAAAGATACTTCAAAGAGCATGGAATGTGGTTAAAAATAATACCGGCAGAGTACCTAAACAACTTTGGACAAGTAACGAAGATAAAGGTAACATAAATGTTTTCCAAAATATGAACGAAAATGATGAAGCTGCCAGAGTTGTGGATATGATACTTATAAACAGGGAAAGCGGTTATAAGCTTTCCGACTTTGCGGTTTTTTACAGAACAAATGCACAGTCCAGAGCATTGGAAGATGCTTTAAGAAGACAAGGAATACCTTATAATATTGTCGGAACATTAAAGTTTTACGAAAGAGCCGAAATTAAAGATATTATGGCATACTTAAAACTTATACATAATCCAAACGATAATGTAAGTTTTAGAAGAGTAGTAAATGTCCCGAGAAGAGGGGTGGGAAAATCTTCTATGGATAAATTGGAAGCTTTTGCCACATCCAAAGGTATTTCGTTATATGAAGCATTAAAGTTTGCAGGAACAGACATTATCCCGAGAAGTTCGCTTGCCGCAATGAACTCGTTCAGACAAATAATAGAAAAAAATGTTCTTACGAAATATGATAAAACCGTAAAAGAAATAGTGGAAACGGTAATAGAAGATTCCGGTTATATAAGAGAACTTGAACTTACCGATAGTCCGGAAAACAAAAGCAGAATAGAAAATATACAAGAATTTGTTTCCGCAGTTGAAGATTTTGAAAGAAGATCACCGGACAGATCACTTGCCGGGTACTTATCGCAAGTAGCCCTTGTTACCGATATAGATTCTTGGCAGGATAGTGAAGATAAAGTTACACTTATGACACTCCATTTGGCAAAAGGATTGGAGTTTAAAAATGTGTTCATAGTAGGTTTGGAAGAAGGTCTTTTTCCTATAGGTGAATCCGCTTATGATGAACAGGAATTGGAAGAAGAAAGAAGGTTAATGTATGTCGGTATGACAAGAGCCAAAGAAAATTTGTATATGACTTGGGCAACCGAAAGAACGGTGTTCGGTAAAACAAAATGGAATATGCCGTCAAGATTTTTGTTGGAAGCCGGTTTTACGGAGCAGCTTTCCAACAGAGCAGCAAGAAATGTTGTAACAAATACTATTCCGTTTGAATCTAAATATAAAGAAGAGATAACTTACGAACCTTTGGAAAGAGCAGATGATAGTCCGTACCAAATAGGGACACTTGTTTCTCATCAGGCTTTCGGTAACGGAAAGATAATAGAAAAGAGCGGTTCGGGAGACAATTTAAAGTTGGTAGTACTGTTTTCAAACGGGCAATGGAAAAAGTTGTTGGCAAAGTTTGCTAATTTAACAATAATAAAAAATTGAAAAAATAATTGAAAAATAAAATAAAAAAGGTTAAAATATTAGGAAATGTGTTATAAACTAAATTAGGAGAAAACATGAAAAAACTTTTTGCAACTTGCATATTCGTTTTTGCCGGATTACTTATGTGCATGTATTCCTATGCGGAAACCGTGTCTATAAGCGGTGCAGTTACTCAGTTTTCGTCCTCTTCGGGGTTAGCACTTAACGATATTACTATAGATGTTACCGGTACAAAAAACTTAAAAGTAAAAACGGGCAGAACGGGAAACTATATAATTGCCGGTCTTGAAAAAGGCGGTACTTATACATTAAAAATTTCAAAACCCGGATACGTATTCACACCTGACACAAAAGTTTTCAAAAATTTGGATGAAAGTAAAATCAATCAGGATTTTGTTGCTTCAAGTGCAAAATATTCCATAAGAGGAAAAGTCATTGTCGGCGGAAAACCTGCAAAGGGCGTTATTGTTATGATTAGCAACAGACCGATTAAATATTATACCGATGAAGAGGGTGAATATGTTATAGATAACTTGGATTATAACGGGCCATATGAAGTAAGAGTTGTGTCCGATAAATATATTTTTAGTCCATACAAAACGGATTATTTGGAAAAAAATGTTGTACATGACTTCAAAAAAGATATTACTCTTGCCGGAAGGGTTACATCTTCGGGAGAAGGTCTTGCAGGTATAGACATAGATATAAACGGTGTAAGATATAAAACCGATGAAGACGGATACTATAAAGTAGAGTCCGCTGTTACAAACGGAGACTATGTTATAAAAGTAGCTGATAATAAATATGATTCATCACCGAAATCAATACCTGTAACAAGAGTAACAAGTGATAAAGATAATCTCGATTTTGAAATAGTAGGTCAGTTTGTAGGAAAAGTTACATATAACGGGAAACCGCTTAAGAATGTTGTAGTTAAAGTAAGTGATATTGACGAAGAATTTAAATCGGATGCACAAGGTATGTTTAAAATTCCTAATTTGGGATTAAACAAACAGTATATAATTTCTGTATCAAGTAAAGGATACTCTTTTGATCCTAAAGAAAAAATAATAAATTCCTTAATGAAAGAACCCAATTATCAAGCATTTAAAGCCGAAAATGAAAAATTTAATATAACAGTTAAGGCCGTTCGCGGAAGCGTTCCTTTAGAGAAAGTAGATATAAAGTTGGATAATGCCGTATATAAAACAGATAAGAGCGGATTATGTACGATAAAGGGAGTGGAAGGCGGCAGTAAATACATAATAACTGCAAGTAAAAACGGAATAGAATTTGCCAAACCAAAACAAATTATAGACAGATTACAACAGGATGAAACTGTTTCTTTTGAAGGAGCATTAAATGTTTCCGGTAAAGTTTTGAATGGTGTAAGACCATTAAAAGATGCTGTTGTATTATGCAATGACAAATCGGCAAAGACCGACATAAACGGTAGATATACATTGAAAAATTTAGCACCGCATGAAGATTATGTTATAAGAGTTTCAAGTGACAGTTTTATATTTACGAAACAGGAAATAGAAATTTCGAATTTATCGGACGATTTGGAAAATATCAATTTTGCGGTTTTGTCGGATGAAGAAGAACCTGAAACGGAAAAAGAAAAAATTTCCGTTGAAGTTGTTAAAGACGAAAAAGCGGAAAAAGAAAGAATAAAAGCAGAAAAAGAAGAAGCGGCAAGACTTGCAAAAGAAGAAAAAATAAGAGCAGCCGAAGAAGCAAA
>OCVV012844043.1_pt1 | contig 16601 bp, 12 predicted proteins | sample 1539721 | NCBI WGS metagenome assembly OCVV01 (sample SAMN02144230, study PRJEB22623) | gut metagenome | biome: sheep rumen | host: Ovis aries | place: New Zealand | reverse complement strand
TTACTTTTATAATCATAATGATATTATGCTGTGCTTTAGAATATGCAAGTTCATGGTTAATAGAGATAATAGTTCATTTAAAATATTGGGATTATACAGGATATTTCTTAAATATAGGTGGAAGAACTTGCTTTGAAAATGCGTTATTCTTCGGAATAGGAGGAATTATCGCTATGTATATAGTAGCTCCTAACTTTTATTCACATGTTGAAAAAATGAAAGCAATTCCAAAAATAGCATTAATAACATTGCTCATTACATTATTCATAATTGATTTTGGATACTCATTAAGATTTCCTCATAAGGGGGAGCTTATAACTGAAAAAGAAGCTAAAATTGAAACAAATATAAAGTCAAATTTGTATATACAAATTTAAAATTTGGTATGATATAATTTTAAAGAATTATAAATTAAATATAATGGATTTTTTATGTTTAGAAGGGAACACAAATGGGAAAAATTGTTCTTTTAGATGATTTAACTATAAATCAAATAGCAGCAGGAGAGGTTATTGAAAGACCTGCATCAGTTGTAAAGGAACTAGTAGAAAACAGTATTGATGCTGGGGCAAAGAATATAACCATAGAAATTAAAAATGGTGGAATTTCTTATATCAGAGTAAAAGATGATGGCTCTGGAATTGCACCAGATGATATGGAAATGAGTTTAGAAAGACATGCTACTTCTAAGATTAGAAAAGCAGAAGATTTAGACACCGTTAAAACTATGGGATTTAGAGGTGAGGCTTTAGCAAGTATTTGTGCTATTTCTAAAATGGAAATGATTTCCAAAACATCTGGCAAAGGACATGGCTTTAGAATTGTTGCTGAAGGCGGAGATATAATAGATAAAAGTGAATTTGGAAGTTCTAAAGGAACTACAATTACTGTTGAAGAACTATTCTACAATACTCCTGTAAGATATAAATTCTTAAGAAAAGATTTTACTGAAGCAGGATATATAGAAGAAACTGTTCAACGTATTGCTTTAGCTAATCCAAATGTTGCTATTAAATTAATTGATACAGGAAAAACTTCACTTCAAACAAATGGAAGTGGAAAATTAGAAGAAACAATTTTTGAAATCTATGGTAGACAAACTGTAGATAATTTACTTGATGTTGATTATACATATGAAGATATTCATGTAACAGGAGTAGTTGGAAAACCAATTTTATCTCGTTCTAATAGAACAAGTCAGTTATTCTTTATTAATAAAAGATATATTAAAGATAAAACTTTAACATCTGCAGCTGATCAAGGATTTAAGGGATTAGTAACAGTAGGAAAGCATGGATTCTTAATCTTGAATCTTGATATGGATATGAAAAAAGTTGATGTAAATGTTCATCCAACAAAACTTGAAGTTAGATTCCAAGAAGAGTCTAAAGTATTCAAGGCTGTTTACCATGCAATTAAAGAAACTCTTCTAAAGAGTGACTTAATTTCAGACCCAAATAAAGATTATTCAGAAGATAGTGAAAGAACAATAAATTCAAATATAACTAATTCTACTAGAGTAGATGCTTGGAGTATTGTTTCTAAAGAAGATGAAAAAGAAGATAATAACAAAGAAGAGAAAATAGAAGGAACAAAGAAAGAATCTGTTGAAGAGAAGACAGAAATTCCAGAATTTGATGAATTTAAAGAATCAATTAAAGGGCTAAATAAAGATGAAAGAAAGAAATTAATTTCAAGTGTAAAGAGTGCAAAAAGCTCTGGTGAAATTATGAATATTCTTGAAAAAATAAAAAATGGTGAAGCAATACCAGATGTTCCAGAAGAAGAGGAAAAAGAGGAAACTGAAGTAATCATCCAAACAGAAGATGAAGAAGAGACGGAGAAAGAAGAGTCTAAAGAAGAAACTTCAGAGAATATAGCCAATGAAGAAAACGAAGAAGTAAAAGAAGAAATAAAAGAAGAACAAGTAGATTCTACAGAAAATGGCGAAGATGATTTTGAAATAAATCCTGAAGGAATTGGCTTAGATACAGATTCAGATGAAATAAAGATTACAGGAATGATTGACGATGTAGAAGCTTCAAAATCAGAATCAGAAATCAATTATAAAGATTCAGAGTCAGAAAAAGAAGAAACATTAGATTCAGTAGAAAGTGTTAAAGAAGAGGAAAAACAAGAAGAGAAATCAGAAGAACAACCAGAAGATGAAGAATTATCTTTTGAAGAAATGTATAAAAAATTATTCAAAAGAGATATTGCTGATGCTCAAAAAGAATATGCTGAAAAATTAGAAGCTGAAGAAAAAGAAAATCCTATTAAACCACTAAGTGGTGATGAAATATCTATATTTGAAAAAGAAGGAACAGATAAGAATCCAAAATATAAATTTGTTGGAATTGCTTTTAAAACATATATTATTTTAACAATGGGAGATGAATTATATATATTAGATCAACATGCAGCTCATGAAAGATTAATGTATGAAAAAGTAAAAGCAAATTATAATAATGATGTAGATAAAGATTCTCAATTAATGTTAGTACCAGACATTATTAATTTAAGCAATAAAGAAATGGGAATATTTAAAGACAACAAGGAAATGTTTAACAAAGCTGGATTTGTTGCAGAAGAGTTTGGAGAAAATACTGTAAAATTAACAGGTGTTCCAGAATTTTGCTTGAAATTCAATACTCAAGAAATATTCTTAGAAACATTAGATGAAATTGATACAGTAGCAAGAACTGCTAAACAAGAAGTTGAAGACAAATTCTTAGCAACAATTGCATGTAAAGCAGCAGTTAAAGCAAATATGGCATTAACAGAAGAAGAGGTAAATAGCTTAATGTCTCAATTATTACAATTACCTAACCCATTTAGTTGTCCTCATGGAAGACCTACTATAATTAAGATGTCAAAAACAGATATAGAAAAGAAATTTTCTAGAAGATTATAATTTATGAATTAATCTAAGAAATGGAGAAAAGGTGCAAAACAAAAAAGCGAAGGAAAAAGTAATAATAATTTGCGGACCAACTGCTAGTGGAAAAACTAGTTTAGGAATTGCTTTAGCAAATGCTATTAATGGAGAAATCATTTCAGCTGATTCTATGCAAATATATAAAGAAATGTCTATAGGATCTTCAAAGCCAACTGATGAGGAAAGAAAACAAGCAGTGCATCATTTAGTTGACTTTGTTGATGTGGACAGAAGATATAGTGTTGCAGAATACAAAATGGATTGTGAACAAAAAATTGAAGATATTCTCTCAAGAAATAAGGTTCCTATAATAGTTGGGGGAACTGGACTCTATATTGACTCCATACTTTATAATATTAGATATTTACAAATAAATACTGATTTACAATTTAGACAAAGCTTAGAACAAATGCCGTTAGAAGAGCTATATGAAAGAGCAATGAAAATTGATCCTGAAGCTATGGAAAAGATTAGTTCTAATGACAGAAAAAGAATATCAAGAATTCTTGAAATATATCGTGCAACAGGTCAAACAAAAACAGAATTAGAAGCTGAGTCTAGAGGAGAAAATATCTATGACTTTAGAACTTTTGTGTTAAATTGGCCAAGAGATGTTTTATATGAAAGAATTAATAAAAGAGTAGATTGGATGATTGAGATGGGGCTTGTTGATGAAGTAAAAGGAATACTTAATAAATACAACTCATTTCCAACAAGTATGCAAGCATTAGGTTATAAAGAAATTAAACAATATCTTGATGGTGAGATTTCACTAGATGATGCAATAGAAATGATAAAACTCGAAACACGCCACTATGCTAAAAGACAATTAACATGGTTTAGAAAATATGAAGACGCTATTTGGCTAGATGGTGGAAAAGATGAAGAAAATGTTTCTATCATTTTAGAAAATTATAAATTAGAGAGAAAAGATGAAGAAAGAAAAGGAAAAGAAGATTAATAAAAAGAGTAAAATTAGCACAAATAATTTGGCTAATAATGATGGTAACTCTAATATTAATAATAATGTGCAAAAGACAAAGAGTAACTTTACCAAAGTGATATCTATTATTTTAGTTATCGTCTTTTTGGCATATATGCTTTTCCATTCTATTTTTTCATTAATAACCAAAAATGAAAGTACATATATTGTTAGATATGGAAATATATCTAAAGAAGAATCTCTTTCAGGACTAGTAATTAGAGAAGAAAATGTGGTTTCAGTTCCAGAAAATGTAGGATCAGTATCTCTTCAAAAAATAATTACTGAAGGAAAAAGGATAGCTGAAGGCGAAAATGTTTATAAATTTTATACCAATGATGAGACAGATATTAATAAAAGAATAGATGATTTGAATACCCAAATTCAGAACGAGATTGCAAATTCAGACGAAAAATTAGTATCAATAGATACCAAACTATATGATGAACAAATATCGTCTATTTTGAAAAAAATAAGCTTACCAAATGATGTTCAAACTATAGAAGAATATAAAAAGAATTTAGACGATTTAATGTCTAAAAAAGCCCAAGAAATGGGGAAAATTAGTAGTAAAGAGTCTAAACTTAAAGATTTAGTTAATCAAAAAACAGAATTAGAGAAACAATTAGATTCTGCTAGTAAATTTATAAAATCAGAAAGAAGCGGAATTGTTTCATATAGAATTGATGGACTTGAAGATAAAATTACAAGTGATGACTTAAGCATATATACTGAAAAATATATTAATGAATTAGGTTTATCTAATGGACAAATTGTTTCTACTGTTGAAAATAAAGGAAAAATTGTTAATAACTTTGTTTCATATATAGCAGTAACAAGTAAGAGTGAAGAAGCACAAAATGCTAAAGTGAAACAAAAATTATATGTAGAATTACCAAATGGTAAAGTTATTAATGCTAGAATTGTTCAAATAAATTCAAATAGTGAAAAGAGTAAGACTATAATTATTAAAATTAATCAAGGAATAGAAGATTTATTAATATATAGAAAAGTTAATTTTAATATAATTTGGTGGAATGATAATGGATTTAAAATACCAAATTCTGCTTTAATTGAAGATAATGGACTACATTATGTAATTAAAACTCGTAATGGTTATTCTAATTTAGTATTGGTAAAATTAGACAATCAATCTGATTATTATTCTATAGTATCAAATTATTCTACTTCAGAAATTAAAGAACTAACAAATGTGTTAGATAAGGCAAATACATCACTAACTTTGTATGATCAAATACTAACGAAACCTAACGAATCAGATGTTTCCCGTGCCAAAAATTAGCAAACGTTCTTTACAGAAAAATTACACGATTTTTAAAAAACAATTACATCACAGAAAATGTGTTGACTTTAAATTTGAAAAGTTAGATACTATTATTAAATTGTATAAAACACTTATGAAAAGAAAAAATTGGAGGTTATTCTTAGATGGCAAAGATGACTAATATAGTTAACAAAGTATGGGAAGCACTTGGCATGGGCCAAAAACAAGGAGAAGAAATAGACGAAGAAGAATTAGATTCACAAGCTCAAGTCGAGGATGTATATGCATTAGATAATGAGCCAGAAGATGAAGAAGAAGCAAAAGGCTTATTCGGAAGAAAAGCAAATGCAAGAAATCTTCCAATGGGTTCTAATTCACAAGTGAAAATGGTTATTACCCAACCAACTGAATTTGAAGAAGCTAGTGAGATTTGTATACTATTAAGACAAAGAAAATCTATAGTTATGAACCTTGAGTATGCTAATAAAGATGTTGCTAGACGTATCGTTGATACAGTTTCTGGAGCAGTTGTCGTTCTAGATGGAAAGATTTTAAAAATATCTAATTCAATCTTTTTAGTTGCACCAAATAATTATGATATTGATGAAGGATCTAATGAAGATATTAAGAAAAATCCTTTAGCTTCATTTATGAATAAATAATTTTTGAAAAGCTATTAATCTCATTAGAGTTTCTAATGAGATTTTGTTTTTTAGGAGGAATACATATGATAACACCTTTAGAAATTGAAAATAAAAGATTCTCTAAAAAGAATTTAAATGGATACAACCCTGATGAGGTTGATGATTTTTTAGATGAATTAACCAAAGACTATGAAGTTCTATATAAGAACTTTAATGAGAGTGGAGATAAAGTAGAAAAGCTAAATAAAGATTTAGAAAAATACAAAAATATTGAGAAAACTCTTCAAGAAACTTTGATTTTAGCACAAGATACTGCTAAATCAGTTAAGGAAAATGCTGAGACTGAAGCAAAGCAGATTATTAAAGATGCTGAATTACAAGCTAAGGAATCATTGACTGAAATAGAAGCTCAAATTAAAGAGAAGAGAAAAGAATTAGAGGATTTAAAGAAACAATTTGATGTTTATTCAGCAAAGCAAGAGTCTTTATTATTAGCTCAATTGGAGATGTTGAAAGATACAAATAAAGGTAAAGATGAAGATTAATTGTTTATTTACAATTTCGTAATAAAAAAATATGTGAGGTTAGCCAAAAAGCTAACCTCTTTATTTTTTGCCCGGAATGTGCTAAAATACCTATGTTACATTAAATTTAATCGAATGTTACAATTAAAAATAAATAATTGACAAGGAAAAATATAATAATAAAATAGTAGTATGAGAGTTATAAGCGGATTAGCACGAGGAACCAAATTGGATTCCAGGGAGAGTAATTCAACTAGACCTACTCTTGATAGAATAAAAGAAAATATGTTTAATCTTATCCAAGATAACATTATAGATTCTGTGGTATTAGATCTTTTTGCAGGATCTGGTCAATTAGGTATTGAAGCTTTAAGCAGAGGTGCTAACAAATGTTATTTTTGCGATATAGATAGAGAAGATATTATCTTTTTAAAAAAGAATATCGAAAGAACTCACTTAAGTGAAAAAGCGATAATCTTTAATAAAGATTTTAAAATACTATTAGATACATTAAATGAAAACTGTGATTTGATTTTCATTGATCCACCTTATAAAAGTGAATATGCAAATCAATCGATTGAAATGATACATGATAAAGGATTACTAAATAAAGATGGACTAATAGTAATAGAAACTGATGAAGCACAAAAGATACAAGAATTTTTAAATTCGAGGACATATATAAACATTTTGAAAACAAAGAATTATGGAAGAGTATCATTATTTATTATAAGTTTTCAAAATTGAAGGGAAAAATATTAGACGATGGAAATATTCCAGTTACTAGATAATCTAGAAGATTTAATTGAAAATAGTAAAAAAGTTCCTCTTTCTGATAAAAGTATGATAGATAAAGAAGAAATACTAGAATTACTTAAGGAAATAAGGATTAAATTACCTGATGAATTGAAACAAGCAAAATGGGTAAAAGAAGAACGAGAGAGAATACTTGCAGAAGCTCAAAAAGAGGCAGATGGTGTTGTTAAAGAAGCTGAAAATCGTATTATTTCTATTATTGATGAACATGAAATAACCAAAAAAGCTTATGAACAAAAAGACCATATTATATCTGTTGCAAATGAGAGCTCTAGACAAATTATGCAAGGAACCAAAGAACATGCTGATGAATTATTAGCTAATCTTGAAACTTCGTTAGAAAGTATTTTGAAAGAAATTAAACAAGACAGAAAAGAACTTAAATAAGTGGAGGACACATGGCTAATAACAAAAATAATAATACTAACTACAGTAATTATATTAATTATAATTCATTTAATTATGATAATGATGATAAAGGAAAGGTAGATCCAAATAACGGAGGCAAGAAAACAGGGCTTGTTATTCTAGCCGCCGTTGTTTTTATAGTGCTACTATTAATGCTTATTATTGTAATAGTATTTAGGCCTAATTCTGGCCAAAGGCAAATTGTAGCAAATGAATATAATGAGGTTGTAGCAAACATCATAACTCAAGAAGTAACTAATGATCCAATTATTGATAATCCAGAAGAATCATTTGATAGAAGATATGGAAAAGTTGATGTAATATTTCTTGATAAGAATGACAACATCATAGATATTCCATCTAAGCCTGTAGTTGGCGATATGAAACCAGTTAAATTTGATGAGAGAAATAAAGAATTTATTGATGTTGAAGAAAAAGATCCTACTTGGTATGACTATGCAAATAGAAAATGGGCAAATGCAATAAATAGTGATGGTAGCTATTTTGTTTGGATTCCAAGATTTGCTTACAAAATTACTTATTACTCTTCATCTAGTTACAGTAAAGCTATTGGTTATAGTGATGCTAGAGGACTAATTAAAATAAATACAACTAATGATGGACAAACAAGTTTAACTAGAATTCAAACTAATTCTAGTTCAATTAAAGAAATTGGAAATCATTATATTTTAGCTCCTGCATTTATGAGAGATGCTTTAAACAACTATGAAAATGGCGGATGGGATGTAAATTTAAGTGGATTCTGGGTTGCTAAATACGAAATGAGTATGGAGCAAAATGGAAAGAATGTTTTAACAGATTCTACCAATGGAAATGTAAAGATAAGTAATGATATTAAAGCTGTTAGTAAGCCTGGAGTTAATTCTTGGAGATGTATTTCAATAGGAAATGCTTATTATAATGGAATTAATTATGATAAATCTAAACAAAGCCATATGGTTAAAAATAGTGAATGGGCAGCAGTAGGATATCTAGCTAATAGCCAATATGGTACAAATGGTGAAGCTATACTTAAAAACAGTAATCCAAGCTTCTATACAGGTGGAGCTGAAAATAAATTTGAGATCTATTATACAAATAACAAACAATCAACTACTTGGAATTATACAGGAGTTTATGATTTATCTGGAGGAGCAAGAGAATTTTCTCCTAGCTTTGTAGATAATGGATTTAACTATATTGCAGAATATGGTGGAACCGATACTGATATGCTTTATGAGAATAATATGAGTACCAAATTTAAAACAGTATATCCTCATGTAGTAGAAGATATTGGCCAAACTGGAACATTTAGTGCTGATCTTGCAAATGGAAACTATGGATTACTAGCCAATAGACGTGGAGATGCTATGTATGAAGTTTCTAATAATGGTTTTGGTGTAACAGGCTGGTTTACATCTCACTCATATATGGTACAATCTGATGTTCCATTCTTACTAAGAGGAACTTCTGCAATGGATAGTATTGGATCAGGAACATTTGCATTTAATACAACAATAGGACAAGCAAATACTTCAGATGGATATAGAGTTTGTTTAGTTACAGAATAAAAAATAGTTAAAAACATTGAGTAACAAATAACGAATAACGAATAACAAATAACAAATAATAAATAATAAATAACAAATAATAAATAATTGAAATTTATATATACTTAATCAATGAAAGGCTTCATATGAAGCCTTTTTTTATGCATAAAAATAATCCTAAAAAATAAATTAGCACTCTATATTGACAATTGCTAAAAAAAGATATAAAACAATAGGTGACACTTAAAAGAGTGCTAAAAAGGAGGGATGAAAGTATGTTAAAACCATTAACAGACAGAGTTTTATTAAAAGTTGGAGAGCCTGAAGAAAAGACTGAAGGAGGTCTTTACATTGCGGCTAACAAAGAAAAACCTTCAATTGCAGAAGTTGTTGCAGTTGGACCAGGAAAGAAGGATGATGATGGAAAACTTATTCCTATGGTAGTAAAGAAAGGCGACAAAGTCGTAATTAATAAATATTCAGGAACTGAAATCAAATATAAAGATGAGGAATATATCATAGTAAGACAAGATGATATATTAGCAATTGCGGAGTAATCTTCATGGAAGAAAAAAGAGTTAGAGTTGGTATTGGTGTAATGATAAAAGATGGTAACATGATTTTATTAGGACACAGAGCGAATAAAAGAAAAGATACAGGTGGTATATTTGAACCTGATAGTTGGACTTTTCCTGGAGGAAAACAAGAATTTGATGAGACATTTTTTGAAGGTGCTAAACGAGAAGTAAAGGAAGAAACCAACTTAGAAATTTCAGATTTGGAACTTTTTGGCGCAGAAGATGATATGCAACCAGACAAACATTATGTTACTTTGCATATTATTGCTCATTCTTATAGTGGAGAGCTAAAAACTATGGAACCAGAAAAAGAAGATGAATGGAAGTGGTTCTCGCTAGATGACTTACCTGAAAATCTATATTCACCAACAAAGAAGTTTATAGAAAATTATATAAAGAAAGAAGGAATTTAAAATGGCAAAAGATATTAAATACGGAGAAGATGCTAGAAGCAAATTATTAGAAGGTGTTAATAAATTAGCTAATACAGTAAAAGTTACATTAGGACCAAAAGGAAGGAATGTAGTACTAGATAAATCATATGGTTCACCACTAATTACAAATGATGGTGTTACTATAGCTAAAGATATTGAATTAGAAGATAAATTTGAAAACATGGGAGCACAACTTGTTAAAGAAGTTAGCGAGAAGACAAATGATGTAGCAGGAGATGGAACAACAACAGCTACTGTTCTTGCTCAAAACATGATTAGAGAAGGTGTAAAAAATGTTGCAGCTGGATCTGATCCAATGGCTCTTAAGAGAGGAATGGATAAGACTACTGATGAAGCAGTTGAAATCTTAAAGAAAATGAGTGTTCCTGTAAAAGGAAGAGAAGATATTGCTAGAGTTGCTACAATATCTGCAAACAATGAAGAAATAGGAAACTTAATTGCTGATGCCATGGAAAAAGTTTCTACAAATGGTGTTATTACAATTGAAGAATCTAAAACTTCAAATACAGAATTAAATGTTGTTGAAGGTATGCAATTTGATAAAGGTTATGTATCACCATATATGGTAACTGATACAGAAAAAATGATAGCAGATTTAGATACACCTTATATTTTAATTACTGATAAAAAAATCTCAAATATTCAAGAGATAGTTCCATTACTTGAGACTATTATGAAACAATCAGGAAAATTAGTAATTATTTGTGATGATGTAGAAGGAGAAGCATTATCTACATTAGTTCTTAATAAACTAAGAGGAGTATTAAATGTTGTAGCAGTTAAAGCTCCTGGATATGGTGACAAGAGAAAACAAATGTTACAAGATATAGCTATCTTAACAGGTGGACAAGTAATTACATCTGAAACAGGTCTAGAGCTTAAAGATGCAACTATGGAAGACTTAGGAAGAGCTAAACAAGTTAAAGTTGAAAAAGACAAGACCATAATTGTTGATGGTCAAGGAAATAAGCAAATGATTGCTGATAGAGTTGGTCAAATCAAAGCTCAAATAACAAACGAAAACTCAAGCTATGAAAAAGAACAACTTCAAGAAAGACTTGCAAAACTTGCAGGTGGAGTAGCAGTTATTGAAGTAGGTGCTGCAACTGAAGTTGAAATGAAAGATAAAAAATTAAGAATTGAAGATGCTTTATCTGCAACTAAAGCTGCTGTTGAAGAAGGAATTCTTCCTGGTGGTGGAACAGCTTATATAAATGTTATTCCAGAACTTACTAAAGTTGTAGAAAAATTAGAAGGCGATGAAAAAGTTGGTGGAAAGATTATTTTAAGAGCATTAGAAGAACCAGCAAGACAAATTGCTGTTAATGCAGGATTAGAACCAGCTATTATAGTAAATCAAATCAAAAATGAGAAACCAGGTGTTGGTTTTGATGCTAAAAATGAACAATATATTGATATGAAAAAAGCTGGAATTGTTGATCCAACTAAGGTATCAAGAAGTGCTTTACAAAATGCTGAATCTATTTCTTCAATGATATTAACAACAGAAGCTGTTGTTACAGATATCCCAGAGAAAAAGGAACCAGCAGCACCACAAATGCCTGAAGGAATGTATTAATAGAATAATAAATTAATTATTGGTTGTATAATAATAATTAAAAGAATAATAATTTAAAATTTAAAAAATAAAAATCAATAATTAGTAATAAATAATAAAAAACAACAAAATGAGAAGAGTTTTAACTCTTCTCTTTTTGTTACATTTATACTACGAAAAACCAAATTTGTTGCTTTTATTTTTTATAAATGGATATAATAAAATTATATTATTGTACAAGCGAGGATTTAGAAAATGAGAAAAACAAAGAACACAATGTCTACTTTGTTAAAGATTTATATAATTTTTCTAATTGCAGTTATATATACTTTCAATTATTCTTCACTAGCTGCAAAAGGTGGCATGGAAGCTACAGCTGGAAGTGTAGAATATTCTGAAGAATATAAAAAATACTTGAATTTAACAGATGAAGAAAAAGAAAAAGTATTAATGCCAAGTCAATATGATGTAACTAAAGAAGTTGTTGCTTCAGGAAATCCTGTTTATATTTCTAATTTAATGGGAAGCGTTTTAGGAGCAGATAGTTCTTCAAGTAAATATGATTTAAGAGATGTTATTTCACAAAACTTAGTTGTAAGAGATCAAGGAGAACTAAATAATTGTTGGGCTTTTACTGCTACTGCATCTGCTGAAACATCACTTGCGGTTGCTGATAAAAAAGCAGGTAATAGTGCGAAAAAATATGATTTTTCTGAAAAACATTTAGACTATGTGGTTTCAGGAAACTCTACAACAGATAAATATAATATCTATGGAATAAATAAAGATATAGCAGCAGGAGGTGTTGCTAGTTGGGCTTATGCCTCTATGGCTGGAGGACATAGTTTAGTTAATGAAAGCGATATGCCTTATGATGCATATACTAATAAAACTACAACATCTGCTTTATTTGGAAAAGATATTCAAACAGAACTATATGATACATATATTTTTCCAAATAGCGGAACAGGGTCAAATAGAAAAGAAATAAAAGATTTTATTGTAAATTATGGAGGAGTATTTGCACCTTTACATGGTGATAGCATGGTTGAGCTAGATTCAGATTACTACAATCCATCAACTGGTGCAATTTATTGCTCAAGTACTACATCTTATCCAAAAGATCATGCTGTTTTAATAGTAGGATGGGATGACAATTATTCAAAAAATAATTTCTTATCTCGTCAAAGACCATCTAATGATGGAGCATGGATTATTAAAAATTCATGGGGTTCTGATTATGGCGATAATGGATTTATGTATGTCTCTTATGAAGATGCAAATATTACTAGTGAAAATTATGGAATAAAGAAAATTAAACCAAATATAGATTATGATTATGTTTATCAATATGATGAACTATTCCCAAATCAAGAAAATGAGCTTTCTCTTACTGCTAATGCAGATATGTATTTAAAAAATGATTTTACAAAGCAAAGTACTAATGATGAATATATTACTAAAATAGGAATAACTGTTCCAGAAACACAAACTTTACAAGTATTTGTTAATCCAAAAGGAACCAATGCTGATTCAAATTTACAATTAGTTACACTAGAGGAAGGTTCAAGCAAAACTGTAGAGCCAGGATTCCATAAGCTTGTATTTAAAGATCCAGTAAAAATAACAGGGAATAACTTTTCTGTTATTGTAGCTGCTACAGGAAAATCTCATTATATATACTACACAGAAGCAAAAACAACTGAATCATTTGATCCATACTATTCAAAAGCAACAATAGAAACCAACAAAACTTTTGTAGGATTTGGATATTCACCTGAAAAATCACCATCTTGGCAAGATTTAGGAACATATAATTCTACAGAATCTTCTATACTAAATTGTGATTCAACAATAAAAGTATTTACTACTAAATCTGGACCACAAGTTCCTACTATTACAGGAATAAGCATAAAAAATAATCCAACAAAGACTAGTTACTATGAGGGAGATAATTTCGTATCTACAGGAATGGTAATTAAGGCTAATTATTCAGATAATACTTCAAGAGATTTAGCACTTTCAGATTTAACAATTACAAATGCAACAAACTTGGCTTATGGACAAACAAGTGTTAAAGTTTCATATAATGGATTTACTATAGATGTTCCAATTACTGTTTTAAGAAATAGTATAACATCATTAAATATTACACATGCTCCAAATAAAACTTCATATGAAGTAGGAGAAAACTTTAATCATGCAGGATTAGTAATAACAGCTACATATGCTAATGGAAATGTTAATAATGTTAACATTTCATCTATAACATTTACTAATAATACTTCTTTAAAAGAAGGACAAACTTATGTAACAGCATCTTTTGGTGGAAAGAGTATTAATATTCCTATAACAGTTAAGAAGACTTCACAAGGAAATAATACTACAGAAGAAAATGTAGTTCATGAAAATAATATACCTGAGAATAACGTTCCAGAAAACGTTGTTCCAGAAAATAATATTCCAGAGAACAATGTTCCAGAGAATAAAGTTCCTGAAAACAATGTACCAGAAAATAATATTCCAGATAATCCAACAGAAGAACCTGAAGAACCACAAAATACAGATTTTACATATGCTAATGCAAATGTTGTAAAAATACAAAATAGAAATTATACAAGTGATGATAAAAAAGATCATTCTATGATTTCTATAGATGTTACAAATTTAAAACGTCCTACAACAAATGATTCTATGGAATACTATGTATATATTTCTCAAAAGGCAAATGAAGAAGACATTTCTAAGTGGGTAAAGATTACAGAACAACAAAAAGATTCAACTAAATTGAGTTTTACAATAGATACTAAGGATTTTGAAAATGTTGAAGATTATGACAATGCAAGTGAATTATATGTGTATATTAAAGAAGTTGCAAAATCTGGAGGAAATCAATCTTCTAAAACTTCATCAGGATTAAAAACACAAACAAAAGGAAATACAGTTGTAGATTACTACGAAGATGATGTTCTAAAAAAATCAAAGACAGTTGATGAGATTTATGAAGAAACTAATGCACAAGGAAAAGATGTCAAAGATAAAGATAATACTACAGCAAGTGGCAAGCTTCCTCAAACAGGTGCAAAAGTAGGAGCAACATTAGTAATAGGATTTATAGTTCTTTATGGAGTACATTCATTTATAGAATATAAGAAAATAAATTCTAAATTAAAATAGAATATAATAAAATAAAGTAAAAGTTATTTTGCAAAAACCTAGAACAATTTGTTCTAGGTTTTTTTATGAAAAAATGAACTAAAAAATGTCCGTAAAGTCTTGAATTATATGCTATTTCATGATAAAATGCTCACATATTTTGTAGACTACAATACAAGGGGGAATCTTTATGGAAAAAGAAGAAAAGAAAAATTACAGTGACACATTGAATTTGCCTCAAACTAACTTTAGTATGAGAGCTAATTTACCAACTCTAGAACCACAAATTTTAAAAGATAAATTTGAAAATGGTTTATATGAGAAAATCTTAAAAAAGAATGAAGGTCATAAAACATTTATTTTACACGATGGACCTCCATATGCTAATGGCGAGATACATGCAGGACATGCATTAAATAAAATCCTTAAAGATACCATAATAAGATATAAATCAATGAAGGGATATTATAGTCCATTCATTCCAGGATATGATACTCATGGAATGCCTACTGAAAAGAAAGCAATTGAGAAATTAGGACTTGACAGAGAAAAGACACCTGTTACAGAGTTTAGAGATATTTGTAAAGACTTCACTACAAATTATATCAAGATTCAAACAGATGGATTTAAGAGATTAGGTGTTTTAGGAGATTGGGAGCATCCTTATATTACATATGATCCAAAAGTTGAAGCAGAGCAAATAGGAGTTTTCGGTAAGATGTATCAAAAAGGATATATCTATAGAGGACTAAAACCTGTTTATTGGTGTGCAGATTGCGAAACCGCTTTAGCTGAAGCAGAGATTGAATATAAAGATGTAAGTACACCATCAATCTATGTTAAATTCCCAGTAGTAGATTCTAAGGGAGTAATAGATGGTGATGATGTTTCAATCGTTATCTGGACAACTACACCTTGGACATTACCTGGAAATACAGGTATCACAATTGGTGGAGATTTTGATTATAGCTTAATCAAAGCTGGTGATGAGAAGTTAATAATTGCTACAGAACTTGTAGACAAAGTTATGGAACTTTGTGAAATTAAAGATTATAGAACAATCAAGAAATATAAAGGAAGCGAACTTGAAGGAGTACTTTGCAAGCATCCATTCATGAATAGAACTTCAAGAGTAGTTCTAGGAGATGAAAGAGCAGTTAATGTAGACTTAGTAGAGGGTACTGGTGCAGTTCATACAGCTCCTGCTTATGGTAAAGAAGACTATTTACAAGGTTTAAAAGATGATTTACCAATGGTAGTAGCAGTAGATAGCAAGGGTATGCAGACTAAAGATGCAGGTCCTTTCGCAGGTCAATTCTATGCTAAGTCAAATAAAACTATAGTTGAATGGTTAGAAGAACATGGATATCTATTAAAATCAGTTCCTCTTACTCACTCATATCCACATTGCTGGAGATGTAAAAAGCCAGTTATCTATAGAGCAACATCTCAATGGTTCTGCTCAATAGATGATTTTAGAAAAGATGTTTTAAAAGCTGTTAAGAAAGTTAAATGGCATCCAACTGATTGGGGCGAAGAGAGAATGAGACTTATGATAGAAGGAAGAAATGATTGGTGTATCTCAAGACAACGTACTTGGGGAATTCCACTTCCAATATTCTATTGTGAGAAATGCGAAGAACCATTTGTTACAGAAGAATCTATTTCTAAGATTCAAGATATAGTTAGAAAAGAAGGAACAAATGC
>OCVV011306393.1_pt1 | contig 16601 bp, 12 predicted proteins | sample 1539721 | NCBI WGS metagenome assembly OCVV01 (sample SAMN02144230, study PRJEB22623) | gut metagenome | biome: sheep rumen | host: Ovis aries | place: New Zealand | reverse complement strand
CAAGCTTCTTAATAATCTGCTTAACCTCGTCCGTAGTCTTCTTTGTCATAGCAGCAATGTCTTCTACCGACAAGCGTGCATTCTGACGCAGTAAATCAAGTATTTCTTCCATAACTGGAACCCCCAAAATTGTAAAAATGAATATACTATTATACTAATAAAAGTATGTTTATACAATAAATACAATTTTTATCAAAAAATCCCAGAGCCCCTCCAAAAACTTCATAAAATCGTAAAAGTCACCCCATATTAACTGTAGAGATTTATCAGACCTTATTTCAATTAAGGAGAATGCAATGAAGAATCAAAAGAAACTTACACCGGAACAAAAATGGGAAAAAGCTACATTGGCTAATAACTTTATTTTCTATAAAGTAATGCGCGACCATCCAGACGCTTGCAAACATCTTTTAGAAATGCTCTTAAAAATTAAAATAGAGAAAATGGAAATGCATAATGAAGAAGTTATTGAAATTGAAAATGGTGCTAAAGGAATCAGACTGGATGTTTACGTCAAAGATAATGGAAGAATGTTTGATATTGAATTACAGGTTGCAAATACAGAGGATCTTCCGGAAAGGGCACGTTATTATTCCAGTCTAATGGCACTAGACTCACTCAAATCTGGAGAGATATACAGTGAACTTTGTGATTCCCACGTTGTTTTTATTTGTATGAGTGATATTTTTCACAATGATCTACCAGTCTGCACTTTTGAAAATGTCTGCCTTGAAGATGGTAAAACAAAACTAAATGATAGAGATTACAAACACTTTTTTATTGCCCCAACTTGTGCTAAAATGATTGAAAATGAGGAAGTAAAGAGTTTCTTTGAATTCCTCATTTCAAACCGTGCCAAAAACAAATACACAGCTGACCTTAAAAATTATGTCACGGATGCCAAACTAAACATGAATTACAAGAGGCAATTTATGGAATGGGAACGACAAAGAGCATATGATTTTAAGTACGGATATAATAGCGGCAAGGCTGAAGGTATTATAGCAGGCAGAAAAGCTGGTCTTGAAGAAGGTAAGAAAGCAGGACTCGAAGATGGCAAAAAAAAAGGTCTCGCAGAAGGAAAACTTGAATCTGCCAGAAACGCCCTTGCAATGGGACTTTCTATTGAACAGGTTGAAAAAATCACCAGGCTTCCTGCAGAAACAATTGAGGAACTCCAAAAAGAAGTTACCGTGCAGGCATAATTTAGAAAAGCCAATAAACAAAAAAAGGTAATTCCACGATTTTCGTAGAATCACCTTTCATTAAGTACAATGGTCATTGCAAGTGACAGTGATTGCGTCGCAGCATCCATCATTGCGAGCGCAGCGACGCAATCTATTAAATCTCACTCAACTCTTTCTGACTAATCATTCTGATGCCGTTCTTCTCGCAAACTTTTTCAGTTTCAGCAACATCCGTACAGCGTATAATCATATAAGCCGAGCCAGACTTGCGGCCGGTAAAGCCGTACATGTATTCAACGTTGCGGCCGTTGTCTGCAAGAATCTTCAGAATGCGGTTGAGGCTGCCAGCTTCATCAGGAATCTCAATTGCAATTACCGGTGTTACCTTTACGATGTAATGAGAACGTTCTAAAGCTCCCTTTACCGCAGCGGCATCATCCACGATGATTCGCGCAATACCAAAGTCGCTTGTATCTGCAAGGCTCATTGCCCGCATATTGATATTATGAGTTGCCAGAACGTTTGTAAATTCTGCCAATGCGTTTTTTCTGTTTTCGATAAAAATTGAAATCTGTTCTATTGTCATTTTTTCCTCCTAATCATGCAACTTACGTGTATCAATTACGCGTTTTGCCTTACCTTCACTTCGCGCAATAGACTTTGGTGCAACCAGTGTAACCTTAGCCTTAATCTGAAGAACACTCAAGAGTGCGGCCTCAAGCTGCTTTTCTGCCTTGTTTACTTCAGAAACCACATCACTGAACTTTTCAGCAGTCATTTCTACCTTAATTTCGAATGTATCTGTATTGTTTACGCGGCCAACGTGAATCTCGTAGTTTGCAGGGTAACCGTTCTTCATAAGAACTCCCTCAATCTGGCTTGGGAATACGTTAACACCGCGGATAATGAGCATGTCGTCTGTACGGCCCATTGGCTTACTCATGCGGACAAAGGTACGTCCGCAGGCACATGGAGCGCGATTCAAAACGCCGATATCCTTTGTGCGGAAGCGCATCAGAGGGAAGGCCTGCTTTGTGATTGCAGTGAATACAAGCTCGCCCTTCTCACCGTCTGGCAAGCGTTTTCCTGTTTTTGGATCAATTGTTTCTATAATAAAATGATCTTCGTTTACGTGCATACCGGCCTGCTCTGCGCATTCGTAAGCAACGCCTGGTCCCATAACTTCTGTAAGACCGTAAATATCATAAGCCTTGATTCCAAGGGATTTTTCGATGTCGCGGCGCATTTCTTCGGTCCATGGTTCTGCACCAAAGATACCGGCCTTAAGGTGAATATCAGCCGGAGTGAGGCCCATCTCTTTAAGAGTTTCACCAAGGTAGGCAGCATAGCTTGGAGTACAGAAAAGAATAGTTGATTTCAAATCCTGCATGAAGGTAATCTGGCGCTGAGTGTTACCGCTGGAAATCGGAATAACCTGGATACCAAGCTTTGTCGCACCACCGTGAACACCGAAGCCTCCGGTGAAAAGTCCGTAGCCGTAAGCGTTCTGGGCAATATCATTTTCATCACAGCCGATTGCAACCAGCTGGCGGGCAGTACAGTCATCCCAGATATCCAGGTCTTCTTTTGTGTAACCTACAACAATCTGCTTACCGGTTGTACCTGATGAAGCGTGAATGCGCACAACCTTGCTCATTGGAACAGCAAAAAGTCCATATGGGTAAGTTGCGCGAAGGTCGTCCTTGCAAGTGAATGGGATTTTATCAAGATCGTCGAGGCCTTTAATATCATCCGGAGTAACGCCTGCTTCTTCGCAGCGCTTTCTGTAATATTCTACATTCTCATAAACATGGCGGAAATTCTTAGCCAGTCTTTCGCCCTGAAGCTTACGAAGTTGCTCCAAAGGCATACATTCTGATTCTTTCTGATAGTATTTTAAGTTCATAATTACACCTTCACTTGTCATCCTGAACTTGATTCAGGATCTTTTTAATAGATTCCGAAACAAGTTCGGAATGACGTTGATTTATTTGATTTATATATAGGATTCGTTACCGTGCACGGCACTCTGTACGCATTGCACAAAAAAAATAGAGAAGTTCGCCCTTAGGCGAAAAAGAAATTAAAGGAAAAGAAGCGGCTCTTAAGTAAGCCTGTAATTCTTAACATATACTTAATTTTATCATCAAGAAACAGGAATGTAAATAGTAAAACAAAAATTTATAAATAGATTGCCACGTCGCTTTACGGCTCCTCGCAATGACCGTCATTGCGAGCGTAGCGAAGCAATCCATATTATTAAAATCTCACATTCATAACCGTAATGTCATCCGGCAGAAGCGCTTTGCCTACCCAGTCGGTTACTGTCTTTTCGATTGTTTTTTCTGCAGAGTAAACGTCGGTTTTGAAGAGTTCTCCAAAGAAGGCTTTTGTGCGCGGCTCGTCATAACGTTCGCCGTCATCATTCTGCATATCGGTAAAACCATCAGAGTACATATTAATCTGAAGACTTGGCTTTACTGGCATACGGTAAGCACCTTTTTTTTCTTCTGTAATTGCCTGAGCAACAGCACCCATTCCAAATGGTGGGAACGAAGGAGTTAGAGTTGCCACCCTGCCTTTTCCGTTTTCATCTTTAAGATAAGCAAAAACATTTGTATGACCGCAGTTATAAACATCAATTGAACGAGTTTTTGAATCAACAAAACAAAGCGCACCTGTAATAAAATTTCCAACCGGAACAATTTCCTGCAAAAAATTATCAAGCATCACAACAAGTTTTGCAGCACTAAGTTTTGATGAATCCTGCAGACACATCATAGAGAAGATTGAACCAAGCGTAACTGTAAGAAGAGCTGCAGAAACATTTTTACCAGAAACATCAAAGCAGCCTATCAAATAGCGACCTTCACAAAGTTCCTTTGCAATGTAATAGTCACCACCAACAGAATTAGCCATTTTATTCCAGATACAAACATCAAAAGGAAATTTCTTTGCATCAGAATTCTTCTTAAGCATATTTTGTTGAATAGCTGCGGCCTTTTCCATATCCTGAGCGCGCAGCTCTTCAAGCTTAGAATTCATTTTTGCAATGGACATAATTCCATAGAAGCTGCGGTTATTTAAGAGAACAATAACATGTTTGATTTCAACATTGATTGCAGTATCGTTAACTTTTGCGGCAACTGTTTCGATAAAATCAGAACAGTTCAAAGTGAACGGACATTCTTTTACATAATCACCACAGGTTTTAGAAGCAAAAAGCTTAAAACCAGACGCCTTGTTTTTTTCTATTACATCGCGCTCAACAACGCCAATAACTGCATCATCTTTTTCAATTGGAACTGCAGTAAGATCCGGCTGTTGCTCAAACATCTCGAGCGCAACATCAAGGCTTGCTCTGCTGCTAACTGGCTCAATTGCCATTGTAATTGAAGCAACCTGTCTTTCATTAAAACTATTTTCGAATCCTGTTTTTTTTACATCTACAGAACTCTTCTCTTCCAAATCCTCGGAAAAGAACGAACTGTCAATAACTTCTTCCATAAGAGATTTCCCCTACAATAAGTATAACATTCAAATTTTCCGCTGTAAAGAAAATTATTATGAATGCAAGAAAGTAAAGAATAAACGCAAAACTATTGTTTTATTATGGAAACACTTAAAACTTCAACATTTTTTTAAATAAGTTTATGCGATTTATTTGGAAACCTCTTCTGAATAAATTATTTTTGATTCCATAGTCAATAATCTGTTGAAAAGGACAATCAGATGTATATTGTAATGAATAATGATATAAATTCCACAAATAGGCTTGAACTTGTTCATTTAGACAAACTCTTTCTATTTCGTATCTCAAAAACTTGAATTCTCTTTTTCCAATTATTTTTTGATTTCTTAAATAACAAAAATAATTAATATTCGAAAGAAATCTATCCATTTTCTTTTCTAAATCACTGTGATGAAACTTCTCATTGTACCAACTCTTTCTTTCTTCGACATCATATTCCAATAAATATTCAATATCAGTATTAAAAGTATCAGTCCTTAATTTATCAAGTACATCTTTCAAATATTGTGCACGTTTTATTCTATTTGATTTTATAAACTCAATAACTGAAATAATAAATCCAACACTACCAGTTATAATTCCCAAAATTAATGCAATATCTTGACTTTTTATTATCATATGCTTCCTAGACTAGTTATTCATAGATATTTGACTATCATCATCATGTTTTATTTCTGCTTTCTGACTCGTACCCTTTATGTCAATAATTTTATCCTGGGTACGCAGCAAACCTTCAAAATAAAACTGCATATTTAAAATGCTTTTCCCATATTGAATAAAGAAAGAGCCTGCAAATGAATCAATAATAATACCAGTCACAGTTGATAAATAAACTAGACTCATGTTTTTATTATAAATAGCTCCGAAAAGCAATGCACAAAAAATAAAAGCAAAGCCTATGACCCCAAATGAAATTGCTACATACAATAATTTATTTACATTTTTGCGAACTTGCTGATAATAATCATTTATATTTTCATTATTTATCTCGATAATTTTTTCAAAAAAATCTTTCTCCTTCTTCTCCGAAGGTTTTATATTCCTTCGTCGATTTGTTCTTATTTGTCTGGTTATTACACTTCTCTTGTTTTCATACAAATCAATACGATACATGTCAATAATAAATATTAATAATTCAACAAGATTCATTACACAAAAAGTTATAATTGTATTATTTTTAGTTAATAATTCCTTAAAATTGATTACACCTTGATCTATATACTCAATAACTAGAATAAATAATATGAAAATTAGTGGATTTAATAATAATAATAATTTTCTTCTAGTCTTTAAACTCTGCAAATAAGACAAGAGAACCCGGTCGTATTTTTTTAACTCTGTCTCATTATCTCCTAACTCTTCTTCAAACATAGGAGACTTTATAAATTGTATAGTTTTAGAATTTTCTTCTTTCTCTTGTTTTGTTTTTTCTGTGTTCATTAATATCCTCGACTTTTTTGTATATTTATAACTTATTCATTCAAGTAATTATTGTCAACTCTGATTTTTTCAAATTAAGAAACTCTTTAACAAATTCATACAAATTCTAACTCTTAAAGCTTATATACAGTTAGTTCTTGCAATTCATGTACGATTATTTGCAATTAGTGAACAGCTTTATAGAAAATGCATAAAACATAAGTTATAATCCATTAAATATTACTGCGGAGAAAAACTATGGCAGAAAAAAAGTTAAAATCACGAATCAATGCGGTACGTAATAATTTTTACGCACTGCAGCTTGTCTGGAAAATGTGTCCTCGCATGGTTGTACACATGGCTTGTTCCCGTGCCCTCTATTATTTTGGCTGGTTGTTTTACAGTGCCTTTTTCATGCGTTATGTCATTAATGCATTGCAGGCTGGGGAAACCTTTAACGCAATTATGATTTTTATAGGAATTACAGTTGCGGTTTTTGCTTCCATGGCTTTATATAACAGCTATATTCTTGGAAATGTAAAGCCTGTCACTGATGCAGAAGTGAACAAAAAACTATATCAGAAACTTTTTAAGAAATCGCGTAATGTTGAACTGGAATGTTTTGAAAATTCTGATTTTTATGACAAATACACACTTGCAATGAAAAACGCAGATACCAGACTTATAGAAACCGTTGATATGCTGTTCGGTCTTTTCTTCGGATTTATTGCAAGTATCTGCGCCTTTGTTTTTATGTTTCAGGTTGACAAGCTTTCGGTAACATTTATTCTTTTACCAATTATCGGAAACTTTTATTTCCGCATTCTTAACAGCCGGATTGATTATCAGCGCAACAAGGAGATGGCTCCTCACAACCGCCGCATAGATTACATCAATCGAATTATGTATCTGAAAGATTATGCAAAGGAAATCCGCCTTACAAATATTTTTAATCTTCTGAAGAGACAGTACACCGATGCAATTACTGGGGTTTCAGATGTTACGAAAAAATTTGTTTTCAAATCTGCATTTTTGCACTGGTTCTATGTAATGTTCACATTCACTTTTATTTTCGAAGGTCTATTAATTTACGGAGCCTACCGAACGTTAGTTAGCAACACCATGACACTTCCACAGCTTGCTGTTCTTACAAGCATGATGGTTTCTACCACCTGGATTCTTATTGGTTTTACAGACAGCGTTACTGCCGGCTTTAAGAACGGTCTTTTTGTTGATTATCTTCGCACCTTCCTTGAATACGAAGAAAAGATTCCAGAAGATTATGATGGAGCAGATCCGGGCACAACAATAAACTCAATTGAATTCCGCAATGTTAGTTTTGCCTACAAGGAAACACCCGTTCTCTCTGATCTTAACATGAAGTTTGACGGCGGAAAAACTTACGCGTTAGTCGGCCATAACGGAGCTGGAAAATCTACAATCATAAAACTATTACTTCGCTTTTATGACCCAACCGAAGGTGAAATTTTACTTAATGGCCGAAACATAAAAGAGTACAATTTGCAAAAATACAGAGCACTCTTTGCCACTGCTTTTCAGGACAACAGAATGTTTTCTATGAGCGTTGCAGACAACGTAACACTTGGCGAAGATATTCCTGACGCACAGAAGGAACAGATTGTTAGTGAAGCCCTCAAACTTTCAGGTGTGTACGACAAGGTTATGAGCCTGCCGCAAGGTATCAATACCACACTCACACGCGAGTTCGATGATAACGGCGCAGTTCTTTCCGGAGGAGAATTCCAGAAAATAGTAGTGTCAAGAGCATTTGCACGCCGCTGCCCGATTAAAATCTTTGACGAACCGTCGAGCGCACTGGATCCAATCGCAGAATACCAGTTATTCGACAACATCTTAAAGGCCTGCCGAAAAAACACACTGCTGTTTATTTCGCACAGGCTTTCTTCGGTGCAAAATGCAGATCATGTATTTCTTCTTGAACATGGTCAGGTAAAGGAGGAAGGTACACACCGTGAACTTTTAGACCGTCACGGCTTATACGCTGATATGTATCAGAAACAGGCAGAAAACTATCTGGCCGACAGCACAAAACAAACGGAGGGAATCTGGGCATGACAAACAAAATGAAAACAACAAATACAGCAAAAGCTTCAAAAGAAAAAAGCAGCGTTCTCAAGAATCAAGTTTTCCTCTGGAAACTCTGTTTTAAAACCTGTCCGCTTTATATGATTTATCACCTCTACGATGCCTTCCGTTATCAGGGAATAATTTTTCTTGAACATGTACTTGGAATCCGCTATGTTCTGCGTTGTGCAGAATTTCATGAACCTTTTACAAAAGCACTTTTATACATCGGACTTATTCTCACAATAAATATTATTCAGATTATTCCAGATGGATTTTTTATCTACGGCTGGCAGTATAAATATAAACCTCGTCTTTATCGTGCCCTAAAAGAACAAATGTTCAAAAAGGCATCAGAAATTGATTTGTATTGTTACGATGATCCGGCCTACTACAACGACTTTGTGCTAAGCGTTTCACAATCAGAAGCGGCAATCGACAGATTTCTTGAACTGCTTAATATGGCAATGCAGGCAATCACAGTTTTGTTTACAACCGGTATTTTCTATCTTATGACAGATCCAACCGGAATTGTCTTTGTTTTTGTTTCTTTTATTCTTCGTTTTGTTGTTTCTAAAAAACTTAACAAAGTAAATTATGATAACCGAATTGCCATAAATCCTCACATGCGTAAACGAGATTATGTAAGCCGCGTTTTCTATCTGAAAGATTTTGCAAAAGAACTAAGACTTCACCCGAATGCAGGTACTCAGCTTGAGCAGGAGTTTGCCGAGGCTAACGACAATATTATGAGCGAACACAAAAAAGTAGCAGCAAAACGTGTATGGTTTCAGTTTCTCAAAGATTATGGTGTAGGCGACTTCTTGATTGACGGGCTTTACATCACCTATCTTGTTTACAAGGCCGCCGTTCTGCACTCAGTAACTTACAGTGATGCAGTAATTCTTTTTAACCGTACTGGAAGTCTCCGCGGAAGCATGAGCCGATTCGCAGACCTTGGCCCTAAAGCTCATGAAAACAGTATGTTCGTAGATAAAATCCGCTCTTTCCTTTCATATGAACCACGACTCAAAAATGATGAAGGAGATGAGGTTCCACAGGGAAATGGTGAACTTAAACTTGAACATGTTTCTTTTAAGTATTCAGAAACAGGGCGCACTGTTCTTGATGATATTTCACTCACAGTAAAACCGGGCGAACACATTGCTATTGTAGGTTACAATGGTGCAGGTAAGACAACACTCATTAAGCTTCTTATGCGACTATATGACCCGACAAGCGGAACAATCTCTTATCACAATCAAAATGTAAAAACGTTCTGCCCGCGCGAATACCACAAACGCATAGGAGTAGTTTTCCAGGATTTTCAGATGTTCGGCGCAAACCTCGCAGAAAATGTCGTTATGGATAATATGTCAAAAACTGAACAGGAAGAAAAATCACCACTAATCACAAATGCCCTTCAATCCGCTGGATTTGGAGAAAAACTTGCACGCCTGCCACAAGGACTTTTTACTCAAGTTACAACCGAGTTTGATAAAGCAGGTGTTGATTTTTCTGGTGGTGAAAGCCAGAAGGTTGCAATCTCACGAGCCTTCTATAAAAACGCAGATATTCTGATTATGGATGAACCTTCAAGCGCACTTGACCCTATTGCTGAATACGAACTCAACAAAGCAATGGAAAGTGCTGCAAAAGGAAAGACAGTGTTCTATATTTCACACAGACTTTCCACAACCCGGGATGCAGACCGAATCATCATGCTTGAACGAGGCCGCATAATCGAAGAAGGCACTCACGCCCAGCTTCTTGCCCGTAACGGTAAATACGCAGAAATGTGGAATGCCCAGGCCGGAAAATATAATTAAACATTACGTCATTGCGAGGCCGCAGGCCGAAGCAATCCACATTGCAAAGATTGCTTCGCTTCGCTCGCAATGACGTAAAATTTCACGCTCGCAATGACGTTATATTATAATTTCAAACTTTGCGCCATGTGGCTCAACATTACTTGCTGTAATTTCTGCACCAAGAGCCCCGCACAAAGTTTTCGCAATTGCAAGTCCAAGTCCGCAGCCACCAGCACTTCTTGTGTGTGCTTCATCACCACGATAAAAACGTTCAAAAACATGAGGCAGTGTCTCTCTGGCAATACCAGGCCCGTCATCACTTTCGTAAATCACAAAATGCCCTACATCATCTGGTTCATTAGCATTACCACAACTTTTTTCAATTCCCAGTTTTACAGTACACTTCTCACCTGCAAACTTAACACTATTAGAAACCAGCACTGTTAAAATCTGATGCAGCATTTCCGGGTCAGTGTTAATCACATCGTCTATCGCACTACCCGCAGCCCTCGCTGTTTCTATCTCAAACTTAACCTCTGGAACAACTGTCGAAAACTCGGTATGAACCCGTTCAAACAATTCACGAACAGAAACCTCACAAACCTGTGGTTTAACCCGTCCACTCTCCACTCGCGAAATCTGCAAAAGATTTTCAATAATCGCATGCATTGACTTAGCTTCATCTTTTATTGCCAGAAGTGATTTTTCCAGCTGTTCCGGATTATCCTTTCCCCAGCGAAGCAAAAGATTTGCCTGCCCAGAAATCACAGTAAGCGGTGTATTCAACTCATGCGACACATCGCTCGAGAACTGTCTTTCCCTGTCAAAATCAGCTTTAATACGAAGGAACAACTCATTGAAAGCCTTTGACAAATCATCAATTTCATCCCCCCACCCACTCAACGGCAACTGACCGTCAAGATTTTCTGTTGTCATTGTACGCGCTTTTTTTGTAATTTTTACAACAGGGCTGATTGTATTTTTTGTAATAAAAAGTGAAACAAAAAACGAAAGAATCAGAATTGGAATAATCATAAACAAAAGTGCAGCCGGCAGTTTCTTAAAAATCATATTCAAAAAATTCTTTTCATTGTTTTCTGAAACTGCAACTACAATTTTTTTGTCATGCAATACAAAGCTTTCTGCATAATAAACGACATCAAGGTCGCCATCAAAAAAGAAGTTTTTTGCAAAATATCTTTTTGCTTTTCCCTTTGTATCTTTTAGCAATGGAAGAAACGGATCGTTGGTTGCAAGAATTTCTTCTGTATCAGAATCATAAACAATATAGGAAATAAAATATGGAATTTCGGGAATCACTACAGGATGCAGCTCATCTGCATTTTCAGAACGATTCAATTCATCTTTTTCTTGAATTCGGGTAATAACAGAAAAAACCCCATTTGCTGCATTTACAAGACCTTCTTCCTGATTGCTTCGAACCAGTGAACGTAAAAAGAAAAGTATGGAAAGCGAAAGAAGAATAACAGAAGTTGTCAGAATAAACATAAAGCGAAGCGAAAGTCTTACTGCAAACGACAGCGGTCTTTTATTCATATTACACCCATCAACTAGCCTAGAATATAACCGACACCACGGACAGTTCTTATATATTCGCTTTTATCGTATTCGGCAATTTTTGAACGCAGATATCCGACATAAACGTCAACTGTATTTTCATCAATAAAATGTCCTGCTCCCCAGATTTCATCAATAATCTGCTGACGGCTAAAAACCTTTCCCTGATTCTCAAGTAAAAATTTCAAAAGCAGGAACTCCGTTTTTGAAAGCTGGATTTCTGTCTGTTCAGAACCATCCGAGTCTCCACGGATAATACAACCCATTCGGTCTACATCCAGAGAAACTTTTTTATACGACAGCTCTTCCTCTGATTTTTTGGAAAAGTTTACACGCCGAAGCAGAGCATTTATTCGGGCAAGAAGTTCCTCAATTTCAAATGGCTTTGGAATATAATCATCAGCTCCAAGATTCAAACCGTTTATTTTGTCGATGGTCTCACCCCGCGCAGTTTCCAGAATAACCGGCACAGTTGAAACAGCACGGATTCTTCGTAACACCTCTAGCCCATTCAACTCAGGAAGCATTATATCCAGTAAAATCAAATCAGGCTTTTCTGTTTCAAATTTTTCAAGAGCTGCACGTCCAGTAACTGCAAGACAAGTTGAATACCCCTCATGTTCCAGTTCAGGAATTATAAAATCTGAAATACCAGTGTCATCTTCTACAATAAGAATTTTCATTTTCACCTCACTCCCCCACTTTAACTTCAACCAGCATTTCCACCGGCTCAATAATATTTCCGCTAAAGGAACGAACATTCTGTATTTTTAGCTTAAAGGTCTGGCTGTTCACAGGAGCAACAAATTTAATTGTATCGCCACGACGGTTAAAAGAAAATCTGCAAAAATCCGGCAAAGGATTATTATCAATATACAAAGCTTCTTTTCTGAAAGAGCGCGGATTAATATTCTGATTAAAAATAATTTCTATAGATACAGTTCTTTCATCGAACCGGGTACACTTTATTTGATTTATTTTCAACGGAAGATTTTCTATATAAGTTCTGCTTCCCCTATAATTTAAAATCTTTGATTCATCTTTAGGAGGACGTGGCGGAGGTTCCAAATGCTCTGAATGTTCTCGAGATGGTGGTGGCGGCATAGTCGGTTTTGACGGTGCAGGCTGGGAATACAGCATTCCCGCAAAAAATAAAAAGAGAATCAAAACTACATCTCGCCTTATAAGTTTCATATTCCAAATTATAAACTAAATATAAAAAAAATAAATGAAAAACAGCCAAGTTATTCCTAAGAGTTCTCTTAGATTTTTCTTATATACATTAAAAGACCTGGAGTCCACACAATGCTATCTTTTATACAGAAACATTCACAGGAGGTTCTTTTATGAAAAAAACTTTATTTTATTCACTTTCATTTTTATTATTTGCAGGCTGTTCAACAGCATATAACACACCCTTTAATAATTCTCAGATGAATCAAACTTCGGTCACAATAACTGATGATGGAACTACGACAAATTATATTGATGAAACAACATCAGCTCCCAGTGCAGTAATTGAAGAAGACTTATATGAAAACTTTATAGCTGATGGAATTATTTATATTGATTTTGATGGAACAACAGTAAAAGCTAACCTGGAAAACAATGAACAGCTTACAATAACTAACACCGAAATTCCTATCGGAAAAATTGCCGACACAAAAATAACAGCAGTTTTATCTTCGAACACAATTGAAGATTCAGAAAATAACATTGATGAAGCATCTGATGGAATAATAATTCAATACAAAGGAACCGGCAAAATAAAATACATTCTTTCCGGCACTTACGAAGGCACAGTTTTCATTAAAAACAAAAAAGCAGATGCAGCCGTTATATTGAACAACGCAAATATCACCAGCAGTAATGGAGCTGGTCCAGTTTTAAGATTCAGTTCTGAATTGCGGACTTTTATTGTCGTGCCGGAAGGAACCACAAATACCCTTACAGACAGCCGAATCTTAAATCAAAGCGCAACCATGTATGATGACAAAAAAGGTTCTGTTTATTCTAAAGGTACATTGATTTTTACCGGGGAATCTGCAAATCAAACCACAGGTGAACTTTCAATCATAAATTCAGGTTATAAACACGCTGTTTATTCAAAGGATTATGTACGAATTGCTGAAGGCATTAATCTGAACATTAATGTAAAAGGTACAAATGGTCGCGACTGTATCAGGGCACTGAATGCAGTAATTATTGATGGCGGAAATATTAACCTTACAGGAAAAGGCACTATAGAAGATGATGAAAGTAATGGTATTCGCGTTGATGGAGAAGATGCTGATGAAGATGATATGACAGTTGAATATACAGCTGGAGCCGGATTCATAATAATCAATGGCGGAAACCTTACAATTAATACAATTGCAAAAGGTATTACTGCTCACTGGAAATCAACTAAGTCAGTAATTGATGACAGCGAATATACTGCAATCACAAATAATTCCTTGCTCTGTAATAACTATCTGCTTGGAACAACGGCAACAAAACCAAATCCATTTGTAGAAATAAATGGCGGCATCATAAACATTACAACAACCGGTGAACCTTACGAAGGCCGCACTGATGATGATCCAAGCTGTTCGCCAGAAGGCATTGAAGCAAAAGGGGCTCTTACAATTAATGCAGGAACAATAACATTACAATGTACGGACGACGCCCTCAATGCAGGCGGAAATATCACGATAAATGGCGGCGCACTCTATGCCTACAGTTCAAAGAACGACGCAATAGATTCAAACGGTTCCAGCGGAATTACAATAAATGATGGAGTAATTGTTGCAATAGGAATAAATACGCCGGAATGCGCTTTTGACTGCGACCAGAATCCTCTTACAATCAATGGAGGTCTTTTAGTGGGCCTTGGTACAAGTAATTACACAGCACCAAAAAGCGGCAAGCAAAGTACTGGAGTTCTTGCAAGTTCGAATTACGGCAATGCAAACACAACAATGGCAATTGTAGATTCGAATAATACTCCTGTTTTTGTTTATACCCTTCCTTCATCAACAGGAGAAGTTATGATTCTTTCTTCACCAGATATAAAAATAAACACAAACTATACTGTAATGAAAAACGTCAGTGTTTCCGGAGGTACTAGATTCCATAACCTTTATACAACTTTGCCACAAATCTCAGGAGGCAGCAGCACAATCACAAGTTTATCTACTACCAGCTCAAACACAGTTTATACAGATTCTAGTGTAACCAGCGGATTTAGAGATGGTCCAGATGATTTTAATAGGACTCGCAGATAAAAAGAAAAAAAACGGTGGTTCAATATCTCGAACCACCGTCTTTTGTTTTTGTAAAAACCTTACACAGCTTTATTTCTGCATAAGCTTAAATACTCTGTCTTCCGGATTAAAGGCAACTCCAACATCATCGTGTTCAGTCGGATACTTACCTTTAATAAAGAAGTCTTCTGTAATTTTAATGTAATATCGGGCAACCTTGTCATCTTCCTTCTGAGCGGCAAGTGCCTTAAACTGTGTAAGAGCTTTTTCATACTGACCATCTTCGAAATCAGCCAGAGCTTTTTCCCAGTTTTCATAGTAAGCAAGGTCTTCAGCAGAAGCACCTTCTCTCTCACAAATCAATTCATACAGGCGGATTGGAGTGTTTACGTTTACTACGCGGACACGGTCAAGACTTCGCACAATAAACCGCTCCCCCAGCAAATCTCTAGTAGCGCCGCTAATCAAAATACCACCCGTGCAATACTGCTTATTTACGCCCTCAAGACGACTCGCAAGGTTAACGTTGTTACCCATCATAGTATAGTTCTTCTTATTTTCAGACCCCATATAACCCGCAATCATTTCGCCCGAGTTCAAACCAATACGTGTAAATAAGGTGCGGTTATTTTTAACCATAATTGTAAATGCCTGATACAACTCATCGTCCATTCCGTCTGGCTGGGGTGCAGCGGCAATTTTTGCAATTTCTTCGTTCATTGCAGCTTCAGCAGCTTTCATCTTAATTGCAGCTGCACAGGCACGCTGAGCATGATCATCCATATGAACAGGCGCACCAACAAGCGCGATAATAGCATCTCCTTCGTACTTATCTACAGTTCCGCGTTCATCCATAATAATGTCAGACATTTTTGTAAGGTAGTAGTTCAAAAGTGCAACCAGCTGACCCGCAGTAAGCAGTTCACTAAAGCCGGAGAACTTCTGAATATCTGTAAACATGGCAGTCATTTCAAGACGCTGTCCTCCAAGCTTGAAAGATGCAGGATTTGCAACAATCTCGTTTACAACTTCCTTTGAAAGACACTGGCTGAATGCATTAGTAATAAACTTTTTATCGTGGTTAGCAGTAATGAAACCAAGAATTGTAGTTGCAACAAAAGAAACAAATACTGAAACCACCGGCACAACTGCACCAACATACTGCTTTGTAATAATGAAGTACAAAAGATGACAGCCTGCAGTTACAATAACAGCCGCAATTCCAAATATAATCTGTGGACCAGTTTTTTTGATTTTACTTGAAATAAAGCCGTAACAGAGGCAGACAATCATTGCAATAATAACAGAAATAATTGCAGGAGAATCATCAACAAAATCCTGAGAAAGAATCATGTTAGCAAATGCATAGTGAACACCAGGATTTGGATAATGCTCTTCATACTGATTCAATCCATAATCTGTTGTACTAGAAGCATTTGTTCCGATGATACACATTGCATTCTGAACCTTATCCTTACAGATATCATAAAGCTTCATGAAAGCTTCAAAAGCTTTTGTTGTTTCTGTAAATAAGTCATGAATATAATCTGCATCATCTTCCCATATTGTACAGAAATAATCCTCAGTTTCTTTTGTAAGGAAGGCCTGTGCAGCTTCAAAATATTGCTGGCGTGTTGCAAGGTATTCATCATAAGTAAGACCTTCCTCAAGTGACTCAGCATTGGAAAGTTCTTCTCGGATATATTCACCTGTAAGATAAAGT
>OCVV011311601.1_pt1 | contig 16605 bp, 20 predicted proteins | sample 1539721 | NCBI WGS metagenome assembly OCVV01 (sample SAMN02144230, study PRJEB22623) | gut metagenome | biome: sheep rumen | host: Ovis aries | place: New Zealand | reverse complement strand
ACCGGGTTTCAATAGCTGTTTCACAGCCGGAAGCACAAGGCGAATGGAGATGAAGGATACGTCCATGACCGCAAGATCGATCGGGTCCGAAATCTGCTCCTTCTCGATGTAGCGGAGGTTACAGCGCTCCAGGTTTACAACGCGCTCATCCGTACGGAGCTTCCAGGCCAACTGTCCGTAGCCGACATCAACCGCATAAACCTTGGCAGCGCCGTGTTGTAAAAGCACGTCCGTAAAGCCCCCGGTCGATGCACCGCAGTCGATGCATACTTTCCCCGCGGGGTCGACCGGAAACACTTTGAGTGCCTTGTCGAGCTTGAATCCGCCGCGGGAGACGAATGGCAGCGCTTCTCCGTGAACTTCGATTCTAGCCGTCGGATTCACGGCAGTACCGGGCTTATCCACGCGCTGACCGTTCACAAAGACAAGACCGCTCATGATGGTTGTCTTAGCGCGTTCTCGGCTCTCCGTAAAACCCTGCTCGTAGACGAGCTGATCGAGACGAACCTTTTTCATGCCCAGCCCTGCCTGACCAGCTTGGCAGCCAACTCGAACAGACTTGCGGAATCAAGACCGTAATCCTTCAGCAATTGCTCGCGGCTGCCGTGCACTACGATCCCCTCTTCCAGATTCACGATCTGCGCGGCACGCACACATACGCCGCTCTGACTGGCACAGGCGAGAATTCGCCGCCCGACACAGCCCACGGCGCAGACCTCTTCCGCAATCAGAATACGGCCGGTCTTTCGAAGCGAGTCCATGATCAGAGAGAATTCATCGGAATCAATGCGGTTGATCTTAATGAGCTCAGCGGATATCCCGATTTCGGAAAGCTTGCTGCAGACCTCCTGAAGCTCGTTGATACTGGTACCATAACCGACAAGTGTAACGTCCGTTCCGGACGTGAGGCAGGCGGCCTCCCCGTTGGTGAGTCCGTGATAAGCGCCTTCCCCGCCACGCGGATAACGCACAGCGACGGGCCCGTCGATTTCATATAGTGCCGTATGCAGCATTGTGCGCAGCTCTGCAAAACTGGAGGGACAAAGAATGGTCATTCCCGGCACTTCGCTCAAATAGCCGATGTCAAAAATGCCATGATGAGTCTCCCCGTCACTCCCGACAAGCCCCGCCCGGTCAACGCAAAAAACGACATGAAGCTGCTGAAGTGCAACGTCATGGATCAGCATATCAAATCCGCGCTGCAAAAAACTGGAGTATACGGCGAAAACGGGAAGCATGCCCTGCTTGGCAAGGCCTGCCGCCATGGCGACGGCATTCCCTTCGGCAATGCCAACATCGATAAAGCGTGAAGGAAAGCGCTTGGAGAACTCCTCAAGTCCGGTACCGCAGGTCATGGCTGCTGTAATGGCCATGATTCGGGAATCCTTGGACGCATAGTCGCAGAGCGTATGGCCGAACACATCGGAAAAAACCGGGCCACTCGGTACAAGTGCGCCCGTCTTGGCGTCGTACTTCCCAACCCCGTGATAGAGCTCAGGGTGCTGTTCGGCGCATGCATAGCCCTTCCCTTTTTTGGTCAGCACATGGACAAGAACCGGCTCATGAAGATCACGGGCCCAGCGGATCACGGTTTCCAACTGCTCCACATCGTGTCCGTCGACCGGCCCGATGTACTCGAAGCCCATCTCGCTGAACAAGTTATCGGGGAGAACATGCCCCTTAACCCATTCTTTTACGGAATGATTGAAGTTATAGATTGCCGGCATCTTGGAGAAGCTGGAGCGATACCAGCGCTTGAAGTCGATGTAACTGGGCTTCGTACGCATGCGCTGAAGCAGACTGGCTGTACCGCCGACGTTGCGGTCGATGGACATGTTGTTGTCATTGAGGATAACAACAATGGATTCGTTGCTGGCTGCCGCACTGGCAAGCCCCTCCGAGGCCAGACCGCCGGTCAGGGCACCGTCCCCCAAAACCGCAACCACATCGTAATCCTGGTGCAGTATGCTGCGGGCCTTTGCCATACCGAGTGCGACGGAGATCGAATTGGAGGCATGCCCGGCAATAAAGGCGTCGTCTACGCTCTCATACGGCTTCGGGAACCCGGAGAGCCCACCGTACTGGCGGAGCGAGGAAAAGCGCTCCCGCCGTCCAGTAAGAAGCTTGTGGGTATAGCATTGATGCCCGACATCAAAAACCAAACGATCCCGTGCGGTATCGTAAACACGATGAAGCGCAACGGTCAGTTCCACTGTTCCGAGATTGGACGCCAAATGGCCGCCCGTGTGAGAAATCGATTCGATCAGGAATTCGCGTATCTCCTGGCAAAGCGGCTGTAATTCATGAGTATCCAGTTTTTTGACATCATCAGATGAGTGGATTCTCTCTAAAATACTCAAACTAATCCCCTATCTGGTACCTTCAGTTTCTGCGTGTCGCCATGGAATCCGCCAGATCCCGGAGGAAGGCGGTATCTGAGAACGCTTCCGAGAGAGCCTTCTTCGCAAAAGCCGTAAGCTTATCCACGATTTCTGCACAGCGCTTCTCGCCCAAAAGTGCCATATATGTGTTTTTGTGTTCCTGTTCATCGGAGCCGATGGGTTTGCCGAGTTCCTGCTCGGTGCTGAGTACATCCAGCATATCGTCCCGGATCTGAAACGCCATGCCGATCGCGGAGCCATAGTGGGCGGCAGCTTCCTCCTGCTCTTTGGTGCCGCCTGCGGCACATACGCCCATGATGCAGGCTGCAGTCAGCAGCGCACCGGTTTTTCTTGTGTTGATTGCGTCAAGATCGTCGGGGCTGAGATTCTTCCCCTCTCCCAGCATATCCAGATATTGCCCGCCGCACATCCCGTCAAGACCGACTGCATTGGCGAGCGCACAGGCGCAGGCCGCGCGCCGATCCGCCGGAAGCGAGGAGCGCAGGATCGTCCCGAAAGCTTCCGCCTGGAGGGCATCACCGGCCAGGGTGGCGGTGCATTCCCCAAAGACTTTGTGGTTAGTCGGGCGTCCCCGGCGAAGATCATCGTTATCCATACAGGGAAGATCGTCATGGATCAGGCTGTAGGTGTGGAGCATTTCTATGGCACAGGCCACCGGAAGCGCAGCTTCCACATCTCCGCCGGCTATCCGGCAGAACTCCAGTACCAGCATCGGGCGGATTCGTTTTCCACCGGCAAGAAGACTATAGCGCATCGCGTCGGCAAGGCCCTTGAGCGGGAAGCCCTCTTCTGTGACAAAGCACTGCTCAAGCGCTTTATCGACAAGTTCCTTATACGCGTCAGCCGTCATACCATATCCTCCTCGAAAGGCAACTCGATCGGCTCACGATCGGGCCCCTTGCGAAGCTTGACAACCTTTTGCTCGGCTTCGTCCAGCATTTTACTGCAGGAACTTAGAAGACCAGTCCCCTCTTCAAACAGCGTCAGAGACTCACTTAATGGGAGGTCCCCTTTCTCCAGATGACGGACGATCTCGTCCAGCCTGGCAAGGGACTCCTCAAAACTCATTTTTTTGGAGGCCATGGATTAATCTCCTTTGTGAATACTTTCAACGCGGCAATCGATACGGCCGTCGTTCAAACGTACGGAAATCGCATCACCTGTGCTCAACTCCTGAACGGATCGTAATGGCTTTCCCTCGCCGTTTTCCGCAATGGAGTACCCCCGGGACAGAACATGAAGTGGACTCATAGCATCTAAAGAGGCGCCGAGCGTCTCAAAACCGCGGCGTTTTCCTGCGAGCAGCCGTTCCAGCGCTGCTGCTAGTTTCTCCTGTCGATAGTCCAACTCCATGCGGCGGTTATCGATATAGACGGTGGGATCGTTTAAAACACGCTTGGATGAAAGGTTTTCCACTCGCTGTCCGAGCTGAGTCAGCTTTTTCTGCATCGCCTGACGGGAACGAATATCCAGAGAATCAAGCGTATCCCGGATGTCACGCCAGTCCGGCACGGCGATCTCCGCCGCATTGGACGGAGTGGACGCTCGCCGATCCGCCACATAATCGGAAATCAGAACGTCAGGCTCATGACCAACCGCCGAAATGACCGGGATTTCCGAGGCATATATCGCGCGGGCCACGCGTTCATCGTTAAATGCCCACAGATCCTCCATGGAGCCGCCGCCGCGTCCGGTAATAATCAGATCGGCAACGCGGAATTCATTGGCATAGCGAATCGCGCCGACGATTTCCGGCGGCGCCTCTACCCCCTGTACGCGGACAGGAAGCAGTATGACCTTTGTCATGGGCCAGCGATGGCCAAGGATCCGGATCATGTCGTGCACCGCAGCGCCCGAGCCGGAGGTGATAATAGCAATTCTATCTGGAAATTGCGGAAGTCTCTTCTTGTGATCGGGGCGGAACAGCCCTTCCGCTTCCAGCTTGGCTTTCAGTTGCTCAAAAGCAATTTGAAGATCTCCGGTGCCTTCCGGCTCCAGACTGCTGCAATAGAGCTTGTAACCGCCGTCACGAGAATAGATGTCCACTTTTCCGAACGCGCGGATCTTCATCCCGTTTTCCGGACGGAAGCGAAGATTGGCGGCGCTGTAGCGGTACATAACGCAGCTCAGACTGCTTTCACTGTCCTTAAGAGTGAAATAGTGGTGTCCGGAGGAATAAACCTTATAATTGGAAATCTCCCCCTGAACACAAATGTTGCGAAGAATAGGGTCAAGCTCCAAAAGCCCTTTGATACGGTTATTCAGCTCGGTGACGGAAAAAACCTGTCTTTCCACCGTTTACTCCTGAGTCTCCGGCTCCGCAGCTTCCGGGAACTCTCCTCGCATGAAGCCGCCCAGAACGCCGTTGACAAAGGAGACGGTATCCGGCTCGTCATAATTCTTGTCGAGCTCTACCGCTTCATTGATGGCGGCTGCACTGGGTATGTCGTCCATATACAGGATCTCGCAGATGGCACAGCGAAGGACAGCCAAGGCCGTACGGGAGATCCGTTCAGGCTTCCAGCCGTGGGAATAGCGCTCAATGTATCCGTCGATCTCTTCACGTTTTTCGGTCACGAGATTTAACAGACGGCGAATATAATCCATCTGCTTATCATCCGGGAAATCACGGAAAAGCTCCTGTTCATCTTCAAGCGTATCATAATGCTCACGGGAGAAAAAGATATCCAGAAGTTCCGCCGGATTCAGATTATTTGCCGAGCCAGCAAAACAAAGTTGAATGGCGATCTCTCTGGCAGCCGTTCTTGTCATCTTCTGTTCCTCCCGATTATTACTTCTCGAAAGCAATGCCGGAGACGTGAACGTTGACCTCGGCCTGCTCGAATCCCGTCGTAGACTGTATCACATTCAGGACCTTCTCCTGAACGTTGCGAGCGACCTCGACAATCTTGCATCCATAATGGACCGTGATAATGATATCGACAATGATCTTCTCATCGCTGAGCTGAACCTTTACGCCCTTGGTGACGGATTTGATCCCAATCAGTTCGGCAATCTCAGCCCCGGCCGTATTGGAGAGGCCGGCAACGCCGTCTACTTCCATAACGGCGGCACGGACCATGCTGGAGATCACATCTTCGGAAATATTGATACTGCCCCGTTCTTCGTGACAGGTGATATAGGTTTCGCCCATAGAAGTTCCTCCTAAATGTATTCACAGTATTTTACCATAGAATGAACCAAAAAGGAAGAGCAAAGAGGAAATAAATATACAATTTCACCCGGGACTGCAAGGGTTGCTGTCCCGGGTGATGCCTTCAGGCCCTGACCTCAATGATGCTGAGTTGGGCTGCCTGATACTCCGTTTCGCTGCAGATGATATCGGTTATTCTGGCTACTGCTTCTTCGGTTAGGCCCTCTGTGGGTGCCGGCACGGCTACGGTCACCGAATCGTTCCCGATATAGACGACACAGTCGTCAAAGTCTTTGGCGATCAAAAGGTTCTCAATCTGCGCCTCTTTCATGGAGGTGGTAGCCATTGCGGAGATGGCGTTCATAGCCCCGTCGATCGTTTCCTGCGAGGCTGTCTCAGCGGTTGCCGCCGTCTGCAGGAGCTGAAGCGCCTCGTCGCGCGATACCTGGCGGGTCAGGCGGGCTTCCGCAAAGTATTCTGCTGCACTTGCCGGAACCTTCTGGGCAAAATCGGCATTGGCCAGCATCATTTCTTCGTCCTCGACTGCTACCATCTCAGCGTCCGGAGTCCCCCACCGATTGTTGTACGACCAGTTGAGTGCAACAGCAGCACAGACAAACAGCAGCACAGCAATCATTGTAATGTTGCGTTTCCGATTCTTCATGCTTCGAGATTACCTCCCCTTTACTTCGACATTTTCAGCACGGTGATCTTATCCGAGCCGAAACCAGTATATGAACCGATCGCATGTAAAATATCCAGGCGTACCGCCGCGTTTCCAGCACCGTCACACACGACTACTGCTCCGGTATCCGAGAGGAGGATACGGATTCGCCCCACCCCTTCAGAAGCCGACAACACCTGTTCCAGCGCCAAGTCGGGCACTTCTTTCTCCTCCGGTGTATCTCCCCCTGTCGGCAGCAGCAGAAGGAGGATGCCAAACAGGAGAATCAGGATCGGATACTTGAATTCACCGATCTTTTTCGCCAGTGCTTTCCCATCCATCATCGGTAATCCACTCCTGCCTCTCCAACGGTATTCCGAGCTCTCCCAGCAATACTCCGCTCAGCCTCTCCGCTTCCGAACGGGTTGCAACCTGGATGCGTGTGGAGCCGGGAATCCACAGCCCGTCAGTACTCCAGCGTGCCTCAACGTGGATATCCCTCACTTGGATGCCAAGCTGTTCCGCCTTGTTCAAAACATATTCCCGGAGTTCGTCCTCTATGACAAGTCTGTTCAGCCTTTCCTGCAGTACTGCCGCATCTTCCGTTAGCCGCTTCTCCTGCTCACGGTACTTGGCAATTTCCAACGCAAACGGTGTGGTATCCAGCTTTTGCAGATGGCTCATGACCAGCGCCATCACTGTTACTGTTCCAAGAATTCTCAAGATCTGTTTGGCGCCGCCCTCGGGGCATAGACTGAATATGGCTCCGCAGAAGATGGAGAGCGCACAGATTTCGCGAACGCAGTCCCTCATAGTGGGCTTACCACTTTGATCCCGGATACGATTGCGATAAAGAATATGGAAGCGCAGCACCCGATTAGACCTAAAAGCATCGCGTATACGGAGGACATGGCGGAAACCAGTTTGGGCAATCTGGCACCGGGCAGAAAGTCGATTGCAGCTGCAACCGCCTTGAAGACAAGCAGCTTGACAGAGAACGCCGCTACAGGTCCTATACAAAGTGCGCATACGGCGATCAGTGCAAAGACTCCGACAGAGTTTTTCACAAGAGCGGCGGCCGAAAGCAAAACGGCGGCGGAGTCCGACAGTAATCCACCGACGACAGGAAGTGAGCGAGAGAGAACGGTACGTGCGGTTTTGACGGCCAAGGCATCCCCACTTCCTGCGATGAGCCCGGTCAGAGAAAGATAGGCACCAAAAGCCATTGTGAGAACCGTCAAAGCAGATGTTACGCACCACTTCGAAATCCGCGAGGCAGCCTGGAGGAGATTGTTCTCATATAGACTCTGGCTCACTGAAACAGAAAAAAACATATAAATCAGTGGAATGATCCAGGATTGAGCGATCGTCAACATCACATCCATAGACAGGCAAGCCGACGCAAAACGTGTTGAGGCTGAGACGATGCCACCGCCTGCAGCAGCCGTTGTAAACAAAATCGGGAGTGCCACATGGGCGTAATCTGTCAGGGTACGAACAGCGTCAGCCGTTTCGTCTACAACGGAGCTGAAATTGCCGAAGACAAAGAGCGAAGCGATACAACATCCGATCCGGTCTACCGCTTCCCGGATGACGGTCGTCTCACAGAAACTCTCAGTGATTGCACACAGCAGCGCGATTATAAATAACTCCGCAGCAGATCGTATCGAAGAGGAAAGCCGCTCTTTGCATTGGCTCATGAAACTGCTGTATAAGCGCTTGAGCGCCCCTTCTGTGTCATAACCGGCGTCCAGTCTCAGTGCCCCACTGATAGTCCGCACCTCCTCAGGAAGGCTTGTCTCAACAAGATCGGCTTGAGTAATGGTCCCAATCTGACTGCCAAGATCCTCCGCATAACATCGCATGACAAAAAAGGGGCATAGAAGAATGATCAAAAGCAATTTCTTCAAAGCAATCCTCCGATGCTTTTCAGCAGACTGAGAATCAAAGGCATTGCGACTGTGAGAGCGCATATAGTCCCCATAAACTCCAGTGCAGCCGAGGCTGCGCCTTGTGATGCATCCCGACACAGTTCGGAGGCGATCCGAGTCGTAACAGCAATGCCAAGACATTTGAGAACTGGAGCCGTCAGCATGTCAGCGTTTTTCAGAATGCTCTGCACAGTGGAAACAAGGTCGCGCAGCTGTTTTGCCGTCTCCAGAGCGGTCACGAGGACCGTGCAGATTGCAGTAAGACTGAGTAAAAGCGCCAGCTCCGGAATCTCTTTCCGAAGGAGAATACTTAAAAGAGCGGAGAGCAACAAAACCGCAGCAGCACGAAACAGGAGATTCATCCCTATAATCCAAACAGAAGCTTGATGAGATTAAATAGATCACTGATCTTCTGCACAACAACCATCAGAACGATCACGAGCGCCGCGATAGTGGTCATTAACGCCTGCTCTTCCCTGCCGGACCGCTGCAGAAGGATATTCAATACAGCTACCAGAATCCCGACAGCTGCTATTTTGAAGATGAGATCCACATCCATAGTTTCTCCGCCTACAGCAAAAGAATAGACACTATAGCTCCGAGAGCGGCTGGGACTCCGTATGCAAGACGGCCTTCCCCTTTATATGTTTCTTCTGCCCGGGTCAGCGCTGCCTGCAGTCTGTTGCGGCATATGCTGATCGAAGACAACTGGTGCCTCAGCTCAGCTCGTCCGAGCGTATTACCGAGAGCGAGCAGAGTAGATAACTCGTCTTCTTTCAGCTCCGGAAAACAATATCTCGCCGCCTCTTCCCATAACGAACTGAAGGTGTGCTCTCCAAGTTTGGTAGCTGTAAGAGAAAGGCAACGGTAAAAACTGTGCACCGATCCCGCAGAGCGGGAGGCACCAAAGCGCATCAACTCCTGCAAAGGGCTTCTGTTGAGTTCCAGCTCTCCTTCCAGAAGGAACAGACTCTCACATAGCTCTCGCAGAGTCTCAAGCCTCTGACGGCTGAATTTGCGGCGCAGAGCACCAAATGCCAGAGAGGCTGACAGAATAGATACTATCCCAAGCACCTTCAGCACGTTGTAAGCCTCATTGCTTCATATGTCCGTCTCCCGTCTTTTTGTCGGATTGTCAGAGCATAGTCAAACACTCGGTCTTGCAGCAAGCCGGAATAGAGCGGGCGGCGGGACAACTCAGACACATCGGCAGCATGCGCGGTCGCGAGCAGTCCAACGCCGCAGCCCAGAATCTGATGAACTGCATCGCAATCCTCCTCACTGCTGATCTCATCCATCGCGAGGAGCTGTGGATTCATGGTACGCAGAAGCATCATAACCGATGCGCCTTTCGGCGCTCCTACAAGGATATCCGTGTGAGCACCGAGATCAAAGCTTGATTGGGCGCCGTCAAACGATGCCAGCTCATTCCGCTCGTCTGCCACTGCGATCCTGTATCCCCGATTCGAAAGACCTCGTATCATATCCCGCAAAGCGGTGGTTTTTCCGCCTCCGGGAGGCGAGAGAATCAAGGTGTTATGATAGGCATCCCGACAGCATTCCTGTAGAAAAGGCCGGCAAATATTCGGATAATCGCGCGGAATACGGACAGCAAGAGATGTGAGTGTTTGAAACGCTTCCACGCCTCCCTTGTCCATGATGACGTTACCGCAGACACCGATCCGGATTCCGCGATAACTCAGATACCCGTTCCGAAGGGCGTGGATGACGGCGTGTATAGAGGCACCGGTTGCCTTCTCCAGGATGCTTTCGAGCATGAATGGTGTTACAAGTGCTTTGCTGAAAGTATGCTCCCGGCCTCCTTTCAGAAGACTCGGCTGTCTGCCGAGCCGCAGCCTGATTTCTTCTGCATCTGAAAGAATCTCCGGTGTGCTTTGCTGCCGAATCGACTCCGGCAAGAGTTCCCAGGCTCGTCTCCACATTCCCGTCGCCCCGCTTCCCAGAACAATCTATTCCGGCAGACGAGAAATATTCTTGAAACTTTCCTGCCCCTGTGCTATCATAAACCACAGAATTCTCTCGGAGGTTGTTCGATATGGACAATATGGGCATTAAAATCATGTATGCCGGCGCGATTTTTTTGGGTGGCTGGCTTTGGTCGTATGTATTTTTGCGGCAAATTCTGTTCAACTTCATTACAGCATTCCCGCTGATCAAGAAGATGCGTTCGCTGCGTGAGGATCTGATCGCGATCGGCGCGGACCGTTATACGGTTATTTCGAGCGTCGTATGCTTTGTCTTCGCTGCGATTCTGCTCTTTGTGGTCATTCACTTTTGCCCGCTGTACCTGACACTTTGTTTCGCGCTCGGCGCTTTCGTGGCTTTTGTGATGCTTCTCAAAATGGTTTCCCCTCGCAACCGTGCCATGTTTGATACGTTCTGCGGCGCCTATTGCCGCTTTGTCCCTGACGATGAGTTGCGTACGGCCATGTACAATAAAAAGACCGGCCCGATCCGTGCCCGCCTGAAGGCGATGGAATTGACCGACACTTTTATTCCAGAGTTCAGACAGTAAAGACAGTTGATAGAAAGAGACCGCTCCGGAAGATCAAATCTGGTCTTCAGGGGCGGTCTCTTTCTGTTATTTATGATTACTTGCTCGGCCAGGGAACGAGTTCCTTTCCGTCTTTTACGAGCCAGGCTTCCTGAGAGAACCAGGCCATCGGAGAATCTGTCAATGAATCGGAATAGAATGCCTCCGGCTGCTGACCGGGATACTCTTTCAGAAAGCGAGAGATCTTTTCGGAATCGTGGCAGTTGTTTCCGAGAATGTGTCCCGTATAAGGATCCATACGCGTTGCAATCAGAGAAAAGCCCAGTTCCTCGGCAATTGGCCGGAGAAGGAATTCCGGCGATGCGGAGATAATCAGATCATCCGGACGCTGCTGCTTCCGATACCAGTCGGTGATGTGGCTGCGATATTCGTTCCAGAATTCGGTTATCACCTGTTCAATGTTATCGATCCGGGGCAAAAAAGAGAAGACGCTTTCCTTCAACGCTTTGGTATCGGCCTGTTTTGCAGCCCAAAGAAGTCCGTTTTTTGCCGATATGGGAAGCGCTGTCAGAACCGCACGCGGATAGTGTCTAAGACAATATCGGACAAAACAATAGGAACTGTCCGGGTAGAAGATTGTCTTATCAAAATCATATACGTTCATGCAGAAGCCCTCAATCGATTGTGAAGCTGCGAAGAGAATTGAGACAGGCCAGGCAGCAGCAAAGCGTGTGCAGGAGCGCTGCAGGCAGAAGCGAAAGCAGACCGCTCAAAGCCAGAATCAGCAGCAACAATTTGGAAGCGCCGAGCAAAACGAGGTTTTCCTGAATGAGACGGGAGACATCTGAGACGATCCGCATAATCGCAGGAACACGCATAATATCATCGTCCATAAGGATGACATCGGCAGCATCTTCCGCTTGCTCATCCCCCATGGCGTTGAGTGCGATCCCGATATCGGCATTGTCAAACATGTCCGCATCGTGAAATCCGTCACCGACATAGGCAAGAGTCTCCCCTTTTCCCATACTCTTTCGCAGATACGAGACAGCGGAGATCTTCTCGCTCGGAGTCAGATCTGTTTTGACCATGTCAAAGTTCAGGGACCGCGCAAGCTTGGCAGTAGCCGAATGAACGTCACCGGTCAGCATGACGATATTGCGCAGCCCTTTACTGCGCAGCTCCTCGATGGCATCAAAGGCGCCTTCGCGCACCTTGTCGTTCAGCAGGATGTGTCCCCAGTACGTGTTATCAACTGCCACATGGATGGCAGAGCCGGAGCGGCTCGGAATCTGGAACCAGATGCCATGCTCCTCAAGAAGCGTCGCATTTCCGACATAGACATGCTTGCCGTCAATAAAGGCAGAGACACCACGGCCGGGAATGTCCTCAATTCTGAGAATATCGGGAGTTTGATCTTCCATCCACCCGGCTGCCTGCTTGATGGCAACAGCGATGGGATGACGGGAATTACACTCGGCGGCAGCGGCCAAACGCAGAAGCTCTTGCTCGCTCACCTTGTTGGAGACGACCTCGGTGATCGTAAACTTACCGTCTGTAATCGTACCGGTCTTCCCAAAGACCATTGTTTTGGTATGGAAGAGTTTCTCCATAACCTGCTTGAATTTGAAACGGAAGCCGCTGTGTGAGGCACAGGAAAGACCGCCGAGGAGAATCACGGGAACTGAAAGAATCAGCGAGCTCGGAGAAGTGAGAAGAAGTACAATGGCTGCTTTTGATAAAGCAGACTCCCAGTTTCCGTGGAACAACGGGGCCAGAACACCGACAACAAAAGCGATGAATATCATTACAAGCGAGTAAATCGAGGCCACTAGTTCCAGACGGTCTTCCAGGTCCGTCTTCTCATGTTCAGCCTGTTCAAGGCAGCGAATGTGCTTTGCAATGGACGATTCCTCAAAGCTTCGGACCGCGCGAATACGCAGCGGACCCTCGGTGTTCAGGCCGCCTGCAAGGACCTCATCCCCCACTGCTACAGATTCAGGCGTATCTTTTCCGCCAAAAGCGGAGAGGTCAACAGAACTGTTTCCTTCTGTGATGACGCCGTCAACCGGAATCATTTCCCCGGCTTCTACCAGCACCAGATCGCCTTCCTGAAGCTCCTCCGGCAGAATGTCGATCTGCCCGAACTCCTCCAATACATGGGCTTTGTCAGGGAGATAATCACGGATCGTGTCAGTACTGTGAGAGCTGCGCGTCAAAACATAGGCTTCCAGCAGTTCGCCGATGCGGCCAAGAATCACAACTAACGCGCCAAGCGCATAGTGACCAGCCAAGAACGTGAGGACAGAGGCCAGCAGAAGCAGAGAGTCCTCATCCGGCCAGGTTCCGTGCAGGACATTGAGGAAACTGCGGCGCAAGATCGAAAAACCGGCAACAAAAGCTGCGACAGCAAAGGCGATCAGCTTTAGAAGTGAACTGATCGGCGCGAAAGATGCGGCAAGAAACAAAACCACAGCTGCAAGCACCGGCGCCATTTCTGCAACGGAGAATTCTCGAATATAGCAGAATCTACGCCGGGAAGGCGCTCTCCACTGTATAAGCCTTGGCAGGGCTTTTGCTTTCTTCTTGCTTTTCTTTTTAGCCTTTGTGCTTGGCTTTGGCGAAGACGAAACAAGATGCTTAGCCATTTCTTTCTCTCCTAAATCTTGCTTTTAAGTCGAAGCGTCATTTCGAATCTTTTTGATCCCGGCGGCAATCAGGGCACATAGTACGATTCCGCACAAAAATCCTGCGGAATCAAAGCGTAAATCCGAGAGTCTCCCGGCACGTTCCGGAACAAAGGTTTGATGCCATTCATCCGAACAGGCATACAAGAAGCTCCATAAAGCTGCATATACGCTTGCAAGGAAAAGACGTCTGGATTTTTTCCAGAGAAGTTCGTAAAAGAACAGGAAGCTGCTGATGCCGAGACAGAAAAACTCGAATATGTGCGCATATTTGCGGATGCTGGTGATCACGTTGTCTGTAAGCTGCGGAAGGAGCCGCGACAAGAGCTGGCCCAGAAAACACTGAGCAAACTTGCTGCTCATTTTCGCGGATTCATCTCCTGTCCTGGCAGACATGAAAAAGATAATAACCATGACAGCCAGAACGAGAAGAGCAAATATGGTAAGTCGCAGCCGATGGTTTCGAAGAATGTGATTCTCCATCAGCGAATCATAGCAGCGAAGTCTTCCTCGCTGATGACAGGGATGCCGAGGCTTTCCGCTTTCGTGAGTTTGCTGCCTGCGTTTTCTCCTGCAAGAACAAAGCTTGTTTTCTTCGAGACGGACGAGGAGGCTTTGCCGCCGTAGCTCTCAATAATGGCAGAGGCTTCATCCCGCGTGAATTGCTGCAGTGCACCGGTGAGTACAAAGGTGAGACCAGCAAAACGATCGTCCTTCTTCTCTTCGTGACTGGTGAAGTCCACACCCGCTTCACGAAGTCTGCCGATCAAATGCTGCGACTGCGGATTACGGAACCAATCTACAAGGAAACGTGCCGTAATCCCGCCAACATCAGGGATCTTGGTGAGTTCTTCCTCCCCTGCTTCCATCAAACTGTCGAGATCAGGGAAATAGGAAGCGAGAACCTTGGCCGCTTTTTGTCCGATCTGCCGAATACCGAATGCACACAAAAGCCTGGCCAGCCCAGCCTGCTTGCTCTTCTCTATAGAGGCCAGCAGATTGGCGGCGGACTTCTCTCCCATACGATCAAGTGCGGCAACAGCCTGCCCATCAAGGTAATACAGGTCTGCGGCAGAACCGACAAGGCCGGCATTAATGAGGCTTTCGCAGACAGAGATCCCAAGCCCTTCGATATCCATTGCCTCTCGGGAGGCGAAATGTGCGAGATTTCGCAGACGCTGCGCCGGACATTCCGGACTGGTGCAGCGAAGTGCAGCGCCGTCCTCGTCCCGAACGACGGGAGATCCGCATTCCGGGCAGACAGAAGGAAGCACAAACGGCACTGTGCCCTCCGGGCGTTTTGCCTTGTTTACTGAGAGTACCTCCGGGATGATTTCCCCTGCTTTCTGTAAAAGAACGGTATCCCCGATGCGAAGATCAAGTCGATCGATATTGTCCTGATTGTGAAGCGTCGCCGCAGAAACGGTGGTACCGGCCAGACGGACCGGCTCCACAATCACCTTCGGCGTGAGAACACCGGTGCGTCCGACCTGGACGACAATATCTAAAACCCTGCTCTCTTTCTTCTCGGGAGGATATTTGAAAGCAACCGCCCATCGCGGCGCTTTAGCCGTGCTGCCAAGCGTACGACGCTGGGCAAGCGAATTAATCTTGATAACGGCACCGTCCATATCAAATGGCAGCTCGCCGCGGTGTTCTCCCAGCCATTCTATCCGCTCAACACAATCATGAATATTATCAAAAGGAGCATAGTCAACGACCGGAAATCCCATCTCCCGCATGGCATCGAGAGTCTGGGCATGTGTCTGGTATGGCTCTCCGGAGCTGTACTGCATGTTGAAGCAGATGATGTCCAGTTTACGTGATGCGGCCACCTTTGGATCCAACTGACGCATGGAACCGGCAGCAGCGTTGCGGGGATTGGCAAGGAGCGCTTCGCCGCGTACTTCGCGCTGAGCATTGAGTTCTTCAAACACGCTCTTGGACATATACACTTCGCCGCGGACAATCAAACGCTCGGGAGCGTTTTCGATCCTCAGCGGAAGCGAGCGAACCGTGCGAAGATTCTCGGTCACGTTTTCACCGGTGATTCCGTCGCCGCGTGTTGCACCGCGCACAAAGACACCGTTTTCGTATTCAAGGGACATGGAAAGACCGTCAATTTTCGGTTCGACCACATAGTCGTGTGCTTCGCTCAGCATACTGTCCATGCGTTCTCCAAAAGAAAACAGCTCTTCATAGGAGAAAACATCGGTCAGGCTCTCCAGCGGGACCTGATGATGAACCGGCTCAAACTGACTCAGGGGAACTCCGCCTACCCGTTGTGTGGGAGAATCCGGCGTGACGAGTTCAGGGTGCTCTGCCTCCAACTCCTTCAAACGGTTCATCAGCATATCAAACTCATAATCCGAAATCACCGGAGAATCATACACGTAATAGAGCTTGCTGTGCTTTTCAATTTCTCGGCGGAGCTTCTCGATTTCTTTTTCGACGCTCATACTGTAATCCTTCAATTCTGTAGATTGAAATAGGTCTCAGGCACCTGACCGACGACAATCGTGTCTGCAATCAAGACCTCTGTTGTCACCCTTGCCCTTTCCGTTGCCCAGGGAATCAGGATGTCGATATCGACGATCACTTCAAGGTTGATCTGATGCTTGGTCTGATTGATACCGGCAGTGACGATACTGTTCTTGAATTCGACACGGGATGAGGTCAGTACAATAATCTGTACGGGAATGCCTGGACCGCGTCCCATCAAAAGGCTGATACCGGTGAGATTCCCGAGCGGAATTATCACCGTGAGTGTTCTATTGCCGGTTGCACCGACAACTCGATCCAGAATCTGAGCCGATAACCCATTGATTCGTGCCATGTTGCTGCTGATTGCGGTTACCTCACCGCGATCGTTCTTTTCAAAGGTGACGAAATAATCTCCGTCATAGTCCCCTTCCTGCATGACCTGTGCAATGACTTTGTTGATCTGTACCGTTACGATATCGCTAGCATCCGAGCTGGCGATCTGAGCGGAGAGATCTTTTAAGAATAATGCAGCAGCACTCAGAAAAAGGAAGAACCCGGCTGTGCCGAGCAGCACAGCGGAAAAGGCGAGCTTACGCTTGCGGGGACGATCGAGATGCATGGAGTCACCTCCCATACATCTTATGCCGTTCAGTCCTCCAACATGGCGGAGACAGCCATCATAACACCGAGTTTGCCGGATTCGTAAGTCAAGCCGCCCTGCATGTACACGGTATACGGTTCCCGCATCGGGCCGTCGGCGGAGAGCTC
>OCVV010923454.1_pt1 | contig 16606 bp, 20 predicted proteins | sample 1539721 | NCBI WGS metagenome assembly OCVV01 (sample SAMN02144230, study PRJEB22623) | gut metagenome | biome: sheep rumen | host: Ovis aries | place: New Zealand | reverse complement strand
CGCCGTCTATTCCGCTGATCATATCCTCGGTTTTCCAGCCTGCCATAGCCATATAATTAAAGGCATCGGCGGCTTCGCTGGCTGTGAACTTGGTGCTTGCACCCATTTCCTTTGCCTTATCTCTTAGGGCGAGAAGTTCATCGCCTGTCGCTCCCGAGACAGCCCCGACCTGTGACATTGAAGTGTCGAAATTTTTTCCGACCTCTATGCTGTCAGTAATAAAATCCTTTATTGCTCCTATTGCTTTGTTTATGCCATCAGCAACAAGGTTTCCGAGTGCTACGGTCAATACATCAAGACCACCGCCTGTGGTCTTTGCACTTCCCTCTAAATCATCAAGGGTGTTGTCGAACTCATCGGCGGCGTTTTCCGCATTTTGCAAATCGGATTTATTGTCTTTTAGCTCTGATGACAATTTGTCGATTTCGCCTGCGAGTTCCTTTGCGGAGTCCGAGTTTGCTCCTTGCTCTAAAACCACATTGCTGTATTTATCTTTTAAATTTGCAAGTGCATCTTCCTGCTCCTTGATCTCGCTCTGTAGTTTATCAAGTGCATTTATTTGCTCCGTTGCCCCATCTGCTGACTGCTCTTGGGCGGTTTTAACCTCTGTTAATTTTGTTTCAAATGTTTGAAGCTCTTGGGCGGTTTTGTTTAATGCCGCCTGTTGATTTGCGATCGTAATTCGGAGTTCATCAGCCGTCTTACTGTTTGCCCCTTGTTCCGCTTCAACGAGTTTTAACTGGTCTTTGTAATTTTGTAATTTTTTATTCTGGGCATCGTATACCTTTGTTAATTGGTCAATTTTCTTTTGTATGCCATCCGCACTATCTGCGACAAAGTCCATAGCCGTGGAGGCTGCTTTAAATTCTGCGTTTGCCAGTCTTATTTGTCGGTTTGCCTCTTGTATGCCCGACTTTAATTCTTTGATATCAACACTAAATTTTGTTGTAATTTCGTTGTTGTTTTTTCCTGCCACGGTTTTTCACCCCCCTTAAAACCACGAGTCACCTGCAGGCTTTCTGATTACTTGCTTTTTATTTTTCTTTCGATGCTTCCTGCTGTATCTGTTATAACGAACGGTCAGCGTGAATACTTCCCGAGCCTTTTCTTTCCGCAATGATAACGGAGTTAATCCTGTGAACCTCTCGCAAAGGTTGACCGTGGATTCAAACAATAAATCATAAACGGGAGTATTGTCATATACTCCCCCATTTAGTTTTTTCCCGTCTGCAAAATTTTAAGGCTGTCAAGTACAGCGGAGCAAATTTGTATAAATACAACCACGACTTCTTTAATCTTTACACGATTGAGTTCCTCGCTCGTTACTCCCTCAAATACATCTTGAAGGAGCGGCTTTATTTGTCTGTAACCCTGCATTACCATCAAAGCGACTGCTCTGTTATCGTTCATTTTGTCGATGTCAATTACATTCATAATATCTTCAACAGTGCCGAGCATTAGGTCATATCCCTCGGTTGTGTATGTCTTTTCTATTTCGTTTTTATTTTCTGCCTTATAAATGTTGAGCTTTATTGTTGCCATTTTCTTTGCCTCCTTTTTTTAAAAAAGCGGCGGCTATTTAAACCACCGCTTTAAGCATTTTTTAAAATTATTCGGTTATTACGGTCACGGAGCATGTATCGCTATATGAACCGCATGTCGCCGTTATTGTTGCAGTTCCTGCCGCCAAGCCTGTAACTACTCCGTTTACAACGCTTGCGGTTGTGTCATCGGAAGAAGTCCATGTGATTGTGCCTGTTGCTCCGGTGGGCGTAAGCGTTGCGGTGAGCGTTGCTGTTTCATCAATTTCAAGTGTTACGGATGAAGGCACAACGCCTATACCTGTTACAGCGGGATTTGTTGTTATAGTGTCGGGTGTTTGTACCTGTGCAAAGAAATTTGAAACATCCGCTAAACTATAACGGCTATCTACAACAATTCCCTTTGCCGATCCTTTGCTCCAACTTGAACCGTTATAAACGCCTTTGTTGAACTCATACTCCGTATATATGCCCGTGTACTCAATTGAGGTGTTTGTGGTTTCTGTCCCGTCATCCTCTGTATTGTGGGTATCTTCGGGAATGTTGAAAGTACCTTTTAAACGGCTAACATATCTATATGCCCCGTCTGTTCCTTTTGTTCTATACATCAATGCAAAGTATTTATTTTGCCTTTCGCTGTCGACCATCATTCCCGTGGTTTCATCGAAGCTCTTTCCTGTTATCTGTGCCAATTTGGCAAGCACGGGAGGAGCCATTGTAATGCTGATTGTGTCTGCACTTTCGCTGTTAACAACAATCATCGCTTTGTTGTCGTAATAATGGGCTTCGCTGTTGCTTTCTGTTGCCTTTGAAACCTCCGCAACGGGTGACAAATAAACGGGGGTCGCTGTGGTGTAGCCCTCGGAATCATCCTGCGTTATCTCAGCAATGTAAAGGCTGTCAACGCCTCTGAATTCAAATACTTGTTGTGTGCTCTGAAAATCTGGCATTTTGTTTACCTCCTATTTTTCAAAATTTAAAAATGTAACTGTCATCCCTCTGCCTGTGTGAGTAATCTCGTCACTTGCTATGTAATGCCCTCTGTCGGGTGTTTGCCACCCGTTGAATTTAAATAGCTCCCGAGCCTCTTTCAAAAGGTCATAGGTTGTAGAGGGGTTTGTGGAATATACATTTATATCAAAGTTATATACAACCGAGGCGGTTTCGTTGTTATATGAACTTTGCTCTATTTCGCTGTTATTCCAAAATGTAAAAAATGTATCGGGGTAAGCCTTCGAGGGTGCGAGGCTCCCCTGCCGTATCACTGGATAATTGAACCGCTCCAGTAGCTTGATGAGTATATCCTCCATAACGGCTTTGCCTCCTACTCGCTGCCGTTTTTAAATGTCATCGCTTTTTCAACGGCATTTGTAAAAATTTCTTTTTGCTTATTGCTGATTTCTCTTTGTGTTTTAGCTCCATAAATGGCATCATAAAGCTCTTGGTCTTTCTCGGTGCCATTGTTCATTGCTCCGCTCTTTTTCGGGCTTCCGTATTGGTTGCGAGGGGCGTGCCTCGCTGTCCCATACATTAGGAATATTGAGGCAAGACCGCCATTGCTTATATCAAAGCCGACGCTGATACTGCCCTTTGTCCCTTGCCACTCAACCGATTGACCCTCGACAATGCTCTTTTCGGTGCGACCGCTTTGGCGGTGTTGTGCCATTGCCCGATGTAATTTCGGGTTGATTTCATCGGGGATAAATACAAGGCATTTTTGTGTTATTTCTTTGAGATCTCCGCCGAGCCTGTCGTATCTTTCCGCCAATTCTTCAAACCCTGTAAATTTTACACCGAACTTCTTTTTGCCCGTGGGCGAGCGTTTCTTTGCCATTTTCACGCACCACCTTGTATTGCTTGCACTCTGAATTTCAGATATTTATTCCGCATATTTATATTTTCGGGTGTGCCGATTACATCGTAAACTTTGCCGTTTTGCAGACAGTGAATTCTGCAATCGGAAGTTATTTTATCGGTATACCATGTATCTATTACACCCGTATCGAGTACGATATAAACTCCGTTTTCGGTGGTTTCCGTGCCGCCAAATGTGCGGAAGCTGCAAAAATAAACGGTTTCTCCCTCGGTAAAGGTCTTTGTTGGTGTTCCCTTTATAGTTTGAAGTGTCGGGGTTTGTATTTTGAAAGGCACTGTAAATGGCATTTGTGGCTTATAATCGTGTGTATAATTTGCCATAGCCTCACCCCCCGTTATAACTCAGTTGTGTTGCTCTCTGCATGAAATATGTTGAAAGCGTGCCGCCGCCCGAGCCGTAATTCCAAAGGTCGGAGACTCCACGGGCTATAATGCCAGCTGTGATGTTTGCCTCTGGTATTCCTGCCTTGATTAAAAAGCTTTTGACCTCTGCGATGTATTCCGTCAAGGTGTCATCTTGATAATCGCCGCCAATTCCGAGGGCTGTTTTTACTTTGGTTAAAAGTTCAGCGTCTGTCATTGCCCGTGTTTCTCCTTTCCGAAAATATTAAAATCCGACTTTCGCAATAGTAACCGCCCCATCTGCGAGGGTTGCGGTGTAAAGGGTGCGACCATCGGGATTAACTGTTGCACCCGATGTTGTTGTTGCCGTTCCTGCGATTGAAAATCCACTGTAGTTATATGCAGGGATAAAATAAACCGTTGCACTTGTTACGCCCTCCCCAAAGTCAAAGGTTTCTACTGGCTCAGCGGCGAGAAGGTTTCCGCTTCCCTCGGTGAGTTCAAAGGTTGCAGGGTCTGTTGCCTGCACCGCAGTCACGGTTGTCCCTGCGATTGTCAAAATGTTTCCGTATAATGTGAGCAGGTCTATCGCCGAAACCTGCACGATTCTGTTAGTGTTAATCATCTTTATTATCTCCTTTTAATTAACTGTTGCAATTTCGTTTGAGTTATTAATACCCAATGCACTACTTGCTTTTATAGCTCCCAGCCCTGCAATAGCATTTATCATATCGGGGATTGTGGATATTTCGGCAACCTCGGAGGCGGTGCCTCCGAGTGCTGTATAAAGGTTTTGTAATGCTTCAATAGTTGTATTCATAGCATTACCCCCTTATTAATTACTTGCCTTTTTCTTGATGAGATAGAAGCCAATAGGGTTGAGGACTTTTCCGTCAACTATTGTGAGCATCTTGTTGACCCACTCGTTTCTATCTTCATCAAACCATCTACGCATACCGAACTGCATACTTGTATTGATTGCGTATTCCTCGGGCTGCCAAAAAATACCTATAACATCGCCTGCGTTTGCGGAGTCAAAATCGGGAATAATGTCGGGTTCAACGAGTGTTATTCGTCTGCCAAAGAAGCGACCATTCGGGTCTGTTGCATCGCCGTCATTGACTTCAAGACCTGTTGCCTGTCTGAATATAGGGTTGTTATTGGAATCTGCCATTGTTTCGAGGTATGCGTCAACAGTTGCAAGGGGGAATATAAATTCGCCCGACCTGTAGCCGAGGGGAAGCTTAGCAAAAAACTTTCTTCTCCACGCCGACCAGTTGTTAATATCTGCGGCGGACATTTCGACCACATTGCCCGTTGCGAGGACTCTCGGGTCGTTCAAAATGCCGAGCATCTGACCGTTGCCCGTACCGTTGACGATGCCGTTATCCATTGCTTGTAAATATGCAATGGTCATTACTCTTACGATTTCACGCTCGAAAAGGTCGATTGTTACTATGCTTGACAGAAGGGTCTGTGATACTCTTATTTCTGCCATATTGTAGGAAAATTCGACAAAATCGTTAATTGTGCCGCCATCCTCTCTGGGTGCAACTGTGCTTTCTGTGATCCACTTGAATGTTGCCTGTAATTTGGCAATAGGAACTTTAACCGCTCCTTGAATGTTGATTTTTCTTACTTTGTTATACAGCTGACCGTATCTGAGGCGGATTTCGTTAATAAATTCGTTTAATACGGTTGTGGGGATTGTCGCACCGAGGCTGTCGGTGTTTGCAGGCATTCCGTCACGCTTGTAAAGATTCTCAGGTATCGCCTCACCCGTCTGTGCGTATTTCATAAACGCTTTTCTGTATTCCATAGTTGCGTATGGATCCACATTCTCTCTCGTCTGGGTTGTGGTTGTTGTCTGCGTAAATGCTCCGACAATTCCGCCATTTACAAGGGGAGTGTTAAGGGGAGGCATTGACCTCTGCTGTGCTCCTTCCACATTTCCTGTGGGGTCTGGATTTCCTGTGGGTTCGGGATTTCCTTCCGCCTCAATTGTAGCGATCTCTTCCTGAGTTTCTGCGATTTCCTCGGTCACTTCCTGTGCCTGTTCCGTAAGATCTCTTACCTCTGCCGCATCCTGTGATGCGTTTGCTCTCTGTGTAAGGTTTGCGAGCTTTGTCTGTAATCTCTGCAATCTCTTTTCTAATATCTGTTTTCTTTTCATCCTTTTATCCTCCTATTTTTGCGATAAAATTAAATTTTGCTTTTGCAAGTTCGAGGCTTGCCTCGGTGTCCACCGAGCTTGCTCTTTGCTGTCTTTCTTTCTCCAAAATCGACCGAGCACTCTCCAGTGCCTCCTTGCTCCGAGCACTTATGGTAGTAGATTCGTAAGCTGGTATTGTCACCGCACTTACTTCAACTACTGTACCTATTTTTTTAATGTGTCGGGTGGGATAATCGCTTTCTAAGTTTTCCCACTCCTCATCGTCTATGCTGAACATGAAGCTCATGCCCGTTATATCGCCCCTTTGAACGGCTGAATATAACGCCCGAGCCTCTGCGTTGTTCTCGGTGTCCAAACTTACCCAGTCGAGGTTCAATCCTAAAGGGTCAACGCTGAGTTGCATTGTGCTATTCCCGTTATTCCTGCGGCTTCGTGCGAGTGGTATTTTTGATAAATCGTGATTGACTAAAAAGCGAACATCTGTTAAATCTGCGGAGTCCAACGCTCCCGAGTCAATTACTTCTTGAAATAGTCCGCCGATGTCGGTTGGGCTATTATAAACTATCGGTCGACCCGTGATAATATTTCCGTGGTCGTTTGTTTCTGCTCTTGCTTCAAATTTATAAGAACGCTGTTCAAGTGCTTTTTTCATTTTGCCGCCCCCTTATATTCTTTGGTCTTTTCTGTTTTCGCAAATTCTTTAGCTATTTCTTTATTGGCAGTCAAGTCATCGACTTCAGTGTTCTCTTCGGCAGGCTCATCTTCATCTTTGATATCTCCGCCGTCCTCGTCGTTGTCGGTCGATATTACCGCATTCTTGCCGAGCGGCGGACTCACACTCAAAGTGTTTGCCTTTGCACTTGCCTCGTTAATCAGCTTTTGAATATAGCTCTGCAAGTCCACCTTGTACTCAATTTCGCTCGTTCCGCTGTCAGTCCAAATGTTATTATCGCCTTTCAATAGCGTTATAACTTCGGATGTGAGGGGGATTTCAATAGGTTCGGCGAGTTCATAGACGACTTCAATACTTCCGCCATAATCGGCAATCATTTCATTGGCTGTATCATATGCTTTGTTTGTATTTAATCGTGCTGCCCCAGTGGGGTTTATAAATATGCCTATTGAAGATGAGGAAACAGCAGTTACTGCTTTATCTGATATTACTTGCAAATTAGAGAGTTGGTTAGGGGTGGCGGTGTGAGATACGTACGAATAATACGCTTTTGCTGAATTTCTTTTCCACGAATTAAATAAAATGTCTTTCCATTTCGTCACCCTCAGCACACCATTTGTCCAATCAACCTCACCGCCATAGACAGGACTTTGTGCCTGGGGGAATGTGATGGAGTGGGTTTCAGTATTAGTGAGCAACGAAACAACGGGAAATAATGTCATATCAATTTCGGCATTAGCTACTGTTCTTATGGCGACATCATATGTCGAATTAGCGCGAACCGTGAATTGTCCTTCGTTGATAATGCCGGGATTACCATCTCTACGCACCATTAGATAGTTAGCCTTATCCGTTCCTCCAGTGTGAAATAAATATGTACTTTCAATTTGTAATGATAAAGTATACAAACCCTTCGCGACAGTATGTGTCGCCTTCCCTGTGATTTTTATACTGCCGTCGACATTTTCTGTTATGGTCAAGCCATTCCATGATAAAGGACTCACATACGCTTTCTCAACTAAATTCTTCCCCGTCCTTGTCAACTCCACCCCCGTGTATCCTGTTATTGGTCTTACATTGTCGGGACTTGGGTCTCCGCTACCTTCTTGCATTGGCTCCAAAATTGTGACCACGCTCTCCGCAGGATAATTCGCCGCATCATCAATTGCTATCATTTCTCCGCTTGCTGTTTCGGTCGGAATTGCATCAAGGATTGCTGGAGCCATTTCAGCAGGTGTATAAGTCGTTTCTGTCCCTGCAAGAACATTTATAGCATCCGAGATTTCGTTGAAATATTTACTATCCTTTTTAGCTTTTTGTTGTGCAAAAATAATATCATAATAATTCATTTAGTCGCCCCCTACAATAGACCAGTCCTCGCCGTTAAAATAATAAAAGGTATTGGTATCAAGTTCGAGGTATAAGCTGTTTATTTCCACATTCTCGGTCGGTTTGGTGTCTGCACTCGTCCCTCTATAGTCCGCATTACTTCCGTTTAATGTTGTCATCACATGTCCTCCTTTGTTTCGTCAACTACATCAACATTTACTTTCCCTACTTGATATTGGTCGGCTTTGTCTGCGCTTATCCAGTTAAGGCTCATAAACCGCTTTCCCTCTAATTCGGGCAAAGGTTGAAGTCCTAAAGCCACACGCTTTTCGTTTTCAAATAATCCGCCTGTCGGTGATAAAATATTAATCATTTCGAGTGTCTGGCTTACCGTCATAAAAATTAAATCTTTCGGGTAAAGTTCGACTTTGTTTCCGAAGGCTTGTTCCCTGCGTGTAAAAAGCTTCTTTGTTATTGCCTGCGAAATTGAAATTATTAAGGGTTCAAGGGTCTTTTGATAAAATGCTTCATACTGCTCTTTTGTATAATCTCCCGTCAATATAGCAAGGGGGACTCCCCAGTTGCGGAGAATTTTGCTGTCAATAAATTCAAGTGTATCTTTATCAACGAGCGATGTGCTCCTTTGCAGGGGTGTGAATTCTGCTTTTAGATCCAGCGGTAAAAATCCACTTTCATTATTTCGGAGCTTTTTCTCCAATTCTGCGAGGGCTGCCTTGGTCGCTCCGTCATCCATTAGCGTGTTATATTTAACTACGCCGTTTATTGCATAGCTGGCTTTCATTGCCTTTGCTATGCCCTGCAGGAGCGTGTTATTCAATTCCAAAGTACCGAGGAGGGCTTGGTGGTCTGGTTGCCCTATTTCGTTGCCGCCCATGTACTGATTTATTGAATAATTAATCTTTATATGGATTACATCGTCATAAGGAATTGTTGTTTTATATCCGTTCCAAAACCAAAATGTTACAAAAAGTCGACCGCTTGCATCTTCGATGAAGTCCACCTGCGTGGGGTTTATCGGGTATAATGCATCATAGTATCTGCGTGTTTGTCCCGTTTTGTCGTCTAACCATGTGTAATATGTCGGTATTATGAAAGCGTTATAATTCATCAACAAAAGCCAGGTTGTTTTCTCTAAAAATTCAGAAGTGGTCATGAGTTGGTTCGGGATGTTGAGTACATCCTGCACCGTGCTTTTTACTGGCACGGGGTCGTTTCCCGTATATCTCACATGCATTGGTCTTAGCTTTTTCATCTCGTCTACAATACATTTGAGTGCCTGCTGTACTACATCCGAAGCATATATATTTGTGCCAAATTGTGAAAAAATCGGCAGCCACCCATCAAGGGTTGGCGCAAACTTTGTTTTTTTCGGTGGTCTTTTAAAAAGCTTATCTAAAAACCCCATTTTATTAATCACCTCCAGTTAGCTTTTTGAGGTCGCTACGGTATCGCCTGTAAACCTCATATAATGAAATCAAAGTAACAGCTCCATCAATTTTCTTTGTATTTTCTGTCTTAATGCAGAGGGCTTGCCTCTGGTCGTTTAATTTCAAACAAGCGTTTGAAAAGCACCATTTGTCCACGGGGTTTTCGTTGTAGTTTATTAGCTGGCTTTTAAGGTCTGCCTCTACCAGTAGCAATGCGTTATTGAGTGTGGGTGCGTTTTGGTTGATCAACTCCACATCTCCATATTGCTTCGACCACCCGTATGTTTCCATTGCGTTGAGCCAATCCCTCGCAAATCGTTGATCATATCCGCATTTATATAATTTTATCCCGTATTCTTTTTGTAGTTTGTAAAACCAATTTGCAACGAGGGCGAGGTCTATTTCGTTTCCCTCGCAAACGGTAATATATCCTTGCTTTGCCCATTCCTTGTATTTTGCCCCTGCATTATGGTCATCGTTTTCAGGTTCAAGCTTACTTTGTGGGATGAAGTACTGGGTCAATATATATTTTGTTTTGTCGTGTGGCTTCATCACAAGAGCCTTTGAACAAGCCAAATCTGTTGTTTCCGCAAGGTCTACATGCCCGAGGCAAAAGCAGCCCCTTAATTCCTCGGGGTCAAATGTTGCCTTGTAATCATACTCTTCAATATTTAACCAATGTTCAACGCCGTTTTGTTTTATATTAAAATCTTTGCTCAATACGAAGATGCGGTCTGCCTTGCTTTTCTTTGCAAGGTCAACTTGTTCTTCGAGATAATCCCACCGCTTTATTATTCCGAGTGTCGGGTTACTCTTGACCCAGCTTTTCGGGTTCTGGAAAATTTCAGCTTCGCTATCCTGCGTATATAGCCAAGGTAAATATCGGGCGGAGCTGATTGTGTCATCCTCTCCGTTTATAATTGCCCTTGCTTTCTTCAATTCCTCATCGAGATAGCCGTCTATAATAAAGCCCTCGGTTGTTATCAATATAAATTTCGGGTTATCCTTTAAACTCTGGCTCTGTTCGATTGACTTTGCAATTATGTTATTTTGCATTTCGTGAATTTCGTCAAGAATTGCCCAGTCAATATTTCGACCCTCTTTATTTCGGGTGCGGTCACTCAATTTAAAAACCTTTGTGTTGGTAGTTTTATTTAAAATAAACCGCTGGTTGCGTTTTGTATCGAGGTTCTCGGGGTCGTATAATGTCCGCATTGTGTCCATTGCATCGTATACAATGGAAGCTTGGGCATCGTCATTACTACTGCAGACAAGGTCTGCACCTTGGTTCCCCGTTATGAATTCCGCATTGCCGAGTGCCGAGCAGGTTTCGCTTTTAGTATTTTTTCTTGCAATTAAAAGCAAGGCTTTCTTAAAACGGTCAATCTCTTTCCCGTTGTCTTTTAGCTCTGCCGATATTTTGAAACTGTAAAGGGCTTCAATGAACGCCTTTTGCCAGAGCATTAACTTCATCGGTTGTCCGTAATACGGAGATTTTGTTAGCCGCACGCAATTCTCCATAAAGTCCATTCGGAGGTTTGCAGTGTCGGTGTTATAATAATAATCTTCGTTGAGGAAATCTTCCGCCAATCGGTCAAGCTCCATTTGTAGTTCCTGCCCGATTAAGATTTCACCACATTCGGCTCTTGCTTTGTACTCCAATAAATATGAGTTGTCGGGTGTCCAAATGGTTTTATTCTGAATTAATAAACTCACTTGCCGTCAGTCCTTTATTGCTCATCTTTCAACCTCTCATTGATCCACTTCCTTAACGGGCTTTCTTGGTCGGCTTCATCCGCTCCGCTTACTTTCAACAAAATCTTTGCAATGTTTGTATATTGTTGCAGAAGCTCTTTGTATTGCTTAGCGGCTGGAGTGGTCTTTTGTCTTGACGGGTCATTCGGGTGTACTCTTATAAATGGGAGCTTTCTCAGCTCTGTAAGTTGCCCTTCTATAAAAACAAAATCATCAATTAATGGGTCAAGGGTGCGGTCACCTATATATTCAATTAATTCTTGTTTCCTTTCGCTCACGGCTTTATACTCGTTTAATTCTTGTTTTTCGCCCATGGCTTTTAATCCACCCATATTTTTTTAATTTGTATTTTCATATAACCACTTGTGGCTGTATGTAACCGCATTGCAAGCCCCATGTAGCATTCGCCGTAATTAATAAGTGTCAAGGTCTGGGTCATCTCTTCACCCGAAGTCGGGCGAGGTGCGTTCATATTGCTATTTGTCCCAGAGGGTGCTCCCGTTGGTATCGTGTCAGCGTGGCAATATCCTATAAATATTTGATTTGGATAATTGCCTGTATATGTAAATGTTACATTGAAATGGTTAAATAATGCGGTGTTTAATCTCTCGGAAAACCACAATTGTATAAATCCATCCGATATTGTTGCATTTTTGACGAGCTCCGTTGCCTCGATTGTTAATCCCGAATTCATGCCGCTGAATAATTGACTATCCATCGGATTTTTAAATTCTCCAGAGTCGTATAAAATGCCCGTTGGAGCTTCTTCAACCGTTGCAATTGTTGTCCCATATTTATTCGGATCATCTGTGCTGGTTGCTTTAATCTGGATTGTTGTTGCGGCTTCATCGTTGCCTACGGTGAGCAGTCCGTTGTTTATGGTGGTTGAGCTGCTTGTCGCTCCCTCAACGCTCCAAGTAAAGGAGCTTGCAGCTTGTGCCGTTCCGTTTATATATCCAGTAAACTGCTGTGTTCGCCCTGTGTATACTGTCGGACTTTCGGGGTCAATTGTTATCGTGGAAATGCTCGGCACTTCAATGTATGTGTTAACTGCATTGTATAATGTGCCTTTTGCTCCCGTTAGTACTGGATTTGAGGCACCGTCATATTGTACAATTACGGCATAATCACCTGTTAAATCATCCGTTGTAGGTGCGTGGTCTATTATGCTGACTTTGCCACCGATATAGCTTCCCGAGGTGCTCCCTGTTCCATCGCCCTCTGTATTCCCGAACTTTATCCAGTCCGTGCCGTTGTTGCTGTAATACAATCCATCATCAAGGATTTTTATTCCACGGCTTGCACCGTCATATTGTCCTTTATGGGTAAACTTTGTCCCTGCGAGCTCTGTTTGGATTTCTGCTTTTCCGTTACCGCTGATGTTTCCTGCCCCCATTCGTATTACGGGGACAAATTCATCGCCTTGCTTTTCCCATTCCCAAGTAGCGACTATTTTGCTTGACTCAACTTTAGGCATACGAACTTCAAAGGCTTTTGTATCTACATTTGAGCCATATATGTCTGTTGGCGATGTAAGCATAAGGCTTTCATATGCTCCCGAGTCGCTCCCGATTGCGGTGTAATAAACTTGTTGACCGTTTATTTCAAATGCTTGTGTATTTGCTTCGCTGTAGCTTTCCGCCGCCTCTGGATATGTGGTTTCTCTTAGTGTTATTGTTGAGCCCTCGACCTCTGTGTGTTGTCGTGTAAATGTTGAGGGTCTGCCGTTTGTGAAGAGCCACCTGTCGCTGTTATATACAACGGTTTTGGTCGCTTTGTTATAACTGGCATCCGCTTTTAAAAAATAAGGCGATTTGTTTGTGTTGAGCTCATCCTCAGTCATAAAGCTTCCCGTTGCTACTGCCACGGATTTAATATCTTCATTTATTGGACTGCCGTCTGTGGTTATGTTGCTTATTTGGTCGCTTATCTCTTCGACCGTGTCGGTTATTTCCTCATCTGTCCATACTTGCTTAAAGCTTGCCCAATATTCAAATGCACTGTTTTTCCCGAGGAGAAGGTTTCCATCGTGTTTCGGCGGAAAATGTATACTAAATTTTTGAGAAGTTGTTGTGCCGTCCGAAAAATCAAAATATAAGTAGCCTTCCCCCTCTGGGTAATAACTCGGGGGGATCTCCACCATGCAGTAATCAGTCCTTGCAAATGTTGTTATTGTGCCGATTGCTGTTTCTTCGTTGTCATAAAATGTCAGCGTGTTTCCTGTGGTTCTTGCTAATTGCAGGCACAAATATATTGAATTTTGACCGTCACCCAGGCTGTCGAGGCAGATAGCCGTGCAATTGTTTATTGTGTCTATTGTTAAAGTATTTTTCACGGCTTTGCCTCCCTTTTGGTTTTTTACTTTTTCTTGTTTTTACTTTTGAAAAATTCAAATTTTTTAAAACCAAAAATCTCATTTTTTGGTTTTCTGCAAAATTTTAGTCCTCCCCGACAGTACCTCCACCGCCTTAAATATCGCTTAAGGGGGGGTGGTATCGGGTGAACCATTCCGCAATGTAGCCACGCCACTTGTCTTTATCTCGACCGCTCGTGTCAGCTTCGAGCCGTGCGAGGCACTCTTCCTCTGTGGCTTCGATGAGAACCTCCCTCGCTCCGAGCTCCCGTGCGAGTCGCTCCCTCTCTGCCTGTAGTGGGTAGCCGCCTATTACAAAGGCATTGTCCCACTTGCCTTGCCTGTACTTGACCGCCTCAATGAGTGTGTTGCGTATCGAAAAAGCAACGGCATTGAGCTTTGGTGGTTTGCTGTATCGCTCGCCGCCTGTAATGCACTGCCAGATGTTGTCCATATCAATTACAAGATCGCTATCGGTCTTTGCCTCTGCAACCCACGAGCTCTTGCCTGCGAGCGGTGCTCCGTATACAATGAACACCTCCCGTTGCTTATGTCCAAATTTGTTATGAATGTAATTGTGACATTTATGGTGGACAAGTGCTATATTGTCAGGGTTTAGTGCCACGCTATAGTCGTTGACATTCTCCTCGGTCAGCTCCTCTTTGTGGTGTCCGATGCAGTCGTATGCTCGGACGATTGGCTTTCCGCAATACTCGCATATAATATTTCCGTTGTTATCGAGCCTCTCTGCCTTTAGCGTGTCAAGTAGTTTTCGCCATTCTGTACTGCGGTAAAATGTAAATCGTGTATACATTTATTTTTGCCCCCTTTATTTCGGGAGCTTTAGCCTCTGCCCGACATATATTAAATCAGTTTGTAATCCATTAAGGGTCTTTATCTCGACCCACCTGTTAGGATTGCCGAGCTTTTGCTGTGCTATTTTCCAGAGGCTATCACCCTTTTTTACTGTGTATATTTCAAGTTTCGGACTTATTATTTCGTTTACGATCTTTTGAATTTCGTTGTAATTATAGCCAGCCTCTGTCAGCTTGTTTTTTCTATAAACGCCGTTGCCCCACTTTCCTGCGAGAACTTCCGCCGCTATTTCTGAGTTGCTTTTCTTTTCGGTGGTTGTTTTTGGCTTTTCGGTAGCTGTTTCGGGTTTTGTCGCTTCAAATTCTTTGTACAAATAATTAAAATCAACTTTGCCCATTATCCCTGATACTTTTCCGCAGCTGGTATATTGCCATATATCCATATTATTTATTGGCGGTTTAATGTTGCTGTATCTTGCAACCCATTTTGAATATTCATTCAATCCCTTGAGATAGTTGTTCCACCAGTAAAGGCTTGCATATATTCCGACTTTGTAGCCTTTAGCCGTTAAAATATTTGCAAATATCCGAGCCCTTTCTGTCGCTCCCTTTTCTGTGCCTTTTTCTTCAATGTCATAATATATCGGGAAAGCCATTTTATTTTTGTATTTTTCGCAAAGCCTCAAAGCGTGCCTTGCTTCGCTCTCCGCCTGTTTTGTTGTAGTAGCGTATGAATAAATATAAACGCCAAATGGTATATTATTTTTAAGACATCCCTCAACATTTGCCGTGAATTTTTTATCATCTTGACTGGTAAGGTCATCTCCATATCCACAGCGAATTATCGCCCCGAAAATCTCATCGCTTTGCTTTACTTTTACCCAGTCAATATTTCCATTGTGATATGATACATCAATTATTTTCTTCACGGTTTCTGCCTCCCTTACCAGTTGTTTTCGTCTGCTTTTTGCTTTGCAATTTCCAATTGCTCACGTTTCAAGTCCATTGTGGCTTGGTCATCGTTCCTCCATTCGGGATCTAAATTTTTAAGTAGAAGGTGAATTGCTCCCGTATCGGGTTGTGCATATTTTTCATATTTTTCTACAACCACAACGGATTTTCCGCCCTCTTTTCTTTGCGTTGTTTTGGTTTCCGTATAATAAAAGCCTTTTGCTTTTTCTGCGAGTTTTCCCTTCAGTTCATCAACTAAATTCATTCGCCCTTTTTTTATAGCGTTAAAAATGTCATTGTTGTCATTTTTATATTTCCAAAATGTTTGTCGTGTAATCCCAAACCTCGTCGCAATGTCGGCTTCACTCGCTCCGTTTCTTGCCCACTTTTCTATGTCATTTAAATGATTCAATACTTCTTCTAATGCAAGAGACTTTCCTCCGTTCGCTTTTTTTGCCTTGCTCATCTTTGCACGGGTTTCCCTGCTTCGATGGCATCCAGTCGCTCCGCATTCGCCTCCAGTTGACTTGTTATAGCCGTATTTCTCATCATTGCTCTTGTATTCTGCTATAAGCTCGATTTCTTTCTGTTCAGCTTCTTCTTTAGTCAACCCCGTGTATAATACTTCATGTTGTATATGTTCCCAGCCATATTTTTGAATAGCATTAAAAAAGTGTGTATTTTTTTTATATCCGTTTCCATTATTCCAGCGCGCCGTTGTAGTCTTGCAAGTAATACCGATGTAAACCTTACCGTTTGGCGCGGTGTGTTTATATACTGTATAGTTCCAGCGTGCCATCTTATCCCTTCTTTTTTCTGCTTATCCTTTTTTTAAAAGTTCCGCCTTTTGTCCCGTGAACTCTTCCCACCTGTGTATTATTACATCTGCATATTTCGGATCAAATTCCATAATATATGCATTCCTGTCGAGCTGTTCACAAGCCATTAATGTGGTTCCCGAGCCTCCGAAAAGGTCAAGGACTTTTTCTCCTTGTCTACTGCTATTTTTTATTACTCTTGCAAATAAATTGACGGGTTTAATTGTCGGGTGAAGCTCTGACTTCATCGGGCGGTTTTCGTAAATTACGGAGAACGGCTCGTTTTTATTGTAGATTAAGGTAGAAATGCTCCCAGAATCCCCATTTCTTGTCTCAAATGTAAGCAGTACGTCTGGATTTCAATGTCAGATTGCCTATTCTCTCGCAATAGCGTTCCAACCTCCATCAACCCTAATCACAACTTCCATCCATCCTGATGCAAACTTCAGACGCAAGTTGCGTCCGTACAGACGCAGCTTGCGTCTGAACAGATGCAGCTTGCGTCTGTACGGACGCAGACTGCGTCTGAACTA
>OCVV011000621.1_pt1 | contig 16607 bp, 13 predicted proteins | sample 1539721 | NCBI WGS metagenome assembly OCVV01 (sample SAMN02144230, study PRJEB22623) | gut metagenome | biome: sheep rumen | host: Ovis aries | place: New Zealand | reverse complement strand
ACCGAAGAAGAAAAGAATAGTAAGAGAGCCAAGGCCATCGCTGACAAGACCGTTGATGCTATCATGAAAGACAAGAATCTTGATTCTGCAGAACGTGGTAAACGGGCATATGCAGCATACTACGAGACACTTGATAGCGCATCAGCTTACGAAAAAGAGCGTAAACAGAAGAAGGCACGGGAAGCTATGCGACAGAAAGAAATGGACGATCTTAAGAAACGACTTGAGAAAGAGCATCAGAGAACTGCTGAGGAGAAGTTTGACGAAAACCTTAAGAAAGCTGCTGAAAAGAAGAAGAAGCCTTGGCGCTTTGTAGACTAATAAGGAGGTCTGAGATTGTTATCGAATACTGCCGTACCTAAATACTACGGCAAATTTCGAGATGCTGTTATCAGAGGAGAAATTCCTGTATGCAGAGAGATCTCCATGGAAATGAACAGGATTGACGATCTGATAGCAGATCCAGCAATTTACTACGACGACGAAGCTGTCGAAGGATGGATCAGGTTTTGTGAGAATGAGCTCACATTAACTGACGGTTCTGATTTGTACCTTCTGGACTCATTTAAGCTGTGGGGAGAGCAGATATTTGGATGGTACTATTTCACAGATCGTTCGGTTTACGAACCATATCCAGACGGCGGCGGCCATTACATTACAAAAAGGATCAAACGAAGGCTTATTAATAAGCAGTATCTCATCGTTGCACGAGGTGCTGCCAAGTCAATGTATGAATCTTGCATTCAAGCGTACTACGCTACAGTAGACACATCTACGACACATCAGGTTACTACTGCTCCAACAATGAGACAGGCCGATGAAGTCATGTCACCGTTCAAGACAGCAATCATCCGATCACGAGGACCTCTGTTCAAATTTTTAACAGAGGGATCAATTCAAAATACCACCGGTTCAAGAGCAAACAGAGTGAAGTTGGCTTCTACTAAGAAGGGTATTGAGAACTTTCTTACTGGAAGTCTTCTTGAAGTGCGCCCGATGTCGATCGACAAACTCCAGGGTCTAAGATCCAGGATTAACACGGTTGACGAATGGCTTTCTGGCGACATCCGGGAAGACGTCATCGGCGCTATTGAACAGGGTGCAAGTAAAAATGAGGACTACCTTATTCTTGCAACAAGCTCAGAAGGCACAGTCCGAAACTCTGTTGGCGACACGATCAAGATGGAATTGCTGGACATTCTGAAGGGTAAATACGTCGCTCCGCACACGTCGATTTGGTATTACAGGCTAGACGATATTAAAGAGGTCGACGACCCGGCAATGTGGATCAAAGCCAACCCTAACATTGGTAAGACTATTTCATACGAGACATATCAGCTTGATAAGGAAAGAGCAGAGAATGCTCCGGCCACAAGGAATGATATTCTTGCCAAACGATTTGGAATTCCTATGGAGGGTTATACATACTTCTTCACTTATGAAGAGACAATTCCGCATCGTAAACATGAATTCTGGCAGATGCCTTGTTCTATGGGTGTTGACTTGTCTCAGGGTGACGACTTCTGTGCTTTCACGTTCCTGTTCCCATTAGGAGATGACAATTTCGGAATTAAAACTCGAAGTTACATCTCCGAAAGAACGCTGATGAAACTTCAGACCGCGATGAGAATCAAGTATGAAGAGTTCATCAATGAAGGAACCCTGATGGTTCTTGATGGGACTACGTTGGACATGACTGAGGTGTACGACGATCTGGATCGCTTCCTTAATAATAATACTTACTACGATGTTCGTTGTGTTGGATATGACCCATACAACGCCAGGGAGTTTATAGAGCGATGGTCTAGTGAGAATGGACCGTTTGGTATTGAGAAAGTAATCCAGGGAGCCCGGACAGAATCTGTTCCTTTGGGCGAACTGAAGAAGCTGGCTTCAGATAGAAAGCTGATCTTTGATGAAGAACTCATGTCCTTCACGATGGGCAACGCTATCACGATGGAAGATACGAATGGTAACCGGAAGTTGCTGAAGAAGAGAAACGAGCAGAAGATCGATAATGTCTCAGCTCTTATGGATGCATGGGTTTCATACAAACTTAATAAGGACGCGTTTGAATAAGGAAAAATCAAAATGAGTGAATATTATGCAGTTGTCAGAAGCTGCTCGCTTTCACATCATGGCATAAAAGGTCAGAAGTGGGGCGTAAGGCGCTTCCAAAACGAAGACGGTTCATTAACCGCTGAAGGAAAGCAAAGATATTTGACATCCGTTGTTCGCTTTTCAGATAAGAGAGTAGAGAAGGCTGAAGCTAAATACAATAAAGCAAGAGAAGCTTATGATGCAGATCCGACAAACCGCCGCGCTATGAAAAGATATTTCAGAAGTGGTAAACGGCTTCTCAATGCTGCTAGTCAGCTGACAAGCGAACATGTAATAGAAAAACAGAATGCTGAGAAACGCCAAAGTAAAGCAGAAGGCAAAGGGGACAGTTACAAAGCCGAACAGGCTGCCGCGGTTGCTAACAATTCTGCTAGACAAATGGGAAAAATGACAGCAATAGGTATGAAAGCCACCAGCGAATTGATATCTCGAGGAGCAAATGTAACGGTAAAGAGCACTACCAGAACTGCTGCTACTGGAAAGAGTATTCTCACTTCTGTCGGAATGACAGTCGCTATGAACACATTACTGCCGGTAAGAGGATTCGTATCAGTCCGTGAAGCCGTTGTTGGAAGTAAGTTTAAAGTAAAAGAGGCAAAAGGATCAACTCCTCAATTCATAGACAAACGTGGAGGCTTTGGCTATAGGAATACTAAAACGGGTGACCGATTGGGCTATTTAAAATGACATACTACGCAGTTGTTCGAAGTAATGAATATTTAGAGCATCATGGCATAAAAGGTCAAAAATGGTATGTTCGTCGTTTTCAGAACGAAAACGGAACTCTTACCACGGCTGGTCGTGAACGTTATGGCGTAAAACGGTATCGTAAAGAAGCTGTTAAGTTTCAGAAAAAACTTGATAAGGTCGCTCAACGCGGCGAACGTGACGAATACTTTAGAGAAGCAAGAACTATTCCTGAAGGCACTATAATGTATAGAGTCACAGCTGCTGCGTGGAAAAACGGCGAAAAACCGTCAACCGCAGATGATGGCCAAAGCAAATCAACGTACGTTACATATTTAACTCCAGATAGAAACTTCTATAATCAAAACAAATTCGTATTAGAAAAAACCCTAGAAAAATATGGACGAGAACATGGCATAAAAACTGAAGAAGAAGCAAAAAATGTAAATTACGATCAGTATGAGCATACTTATACGCTGAACACAGATCTTAAGCTTCCTTCTCGAAAAGAAACAGAAGAAGTTATTCACGATGTCGTGATTAAAGACAAGTCTTTATATAAAAAAGCCATTAGTAAGTACGTAGAATTCGAAGTACCATTTACATTAGAAGGAATAGCTGCGAAGGAGATCGGCTCTAAGTCCGACTATGATGAAATTGTAAAGAGGCGAATAACTGAAACACTAGAAGAAAACAAGTATAAGTCTATATCTGAAGTTTCTACGCAAGTATCAATAATGTTCGGTGCAATGCCAGACGTTAAAAATAAAGTTATAAATGAGCTTTCCAAACGAGGATATAATGCCATGACAGATGAAGCTGGTGTCGGAGGTAGGTTCGGTTGGAAAACTGAGGGCATGGATCCACTTATTGTTTTTGACAAATCGGTTCTAAAGGAGACAAAAGTACGAAGCACTTTGTCCGATACCTTTTCCTTAGAAAAAGCACAAAGAGTACAAAACTGGCAGCAGAAAGCCGATTATTATAAACACATGCATGGTAACGAATGGTAGGAAATTCAAAATGAGGAGGATTTGGCATGAGAATTATTTGGGATGAAGAAGATGTCCGACTTTACAGAATGGGTGTCGATCGTGTCGTTATCTATCCTCATAACAACGGCAGCTATAAGTCTGGAATTCCTTTAAGCGGTGTTACTGATATTTCCATAACACCGGCTAATGAGGTTTCTACTCTCTATACCAACGACTACAAAGTCAAAGAAATGCCGACTTATGACGAGATCGATGGATCAATGACGATGTATCATATGCCACACGCATTGCTGTCGTTGATCGGCCAGGATACGTCGGGTCCCGTAACACTGCATCAACAGGGGTACGGGTCATTTGGCATGTGTTACAGAACGCTGATCGGAGATGCTGGAAATTATTTACTTACCATTGTATTTGTATGCATTCCGACTTCTTATAAGCACGATCATGCAACTGTTTCTGATCAAATCGAACCTGGCTCTTTCACGTTAGATTTTACATGTTTACCTAAAGATTACGACCCCGACACTTTGGTTCCATTTTATGCAATGACACTATATTCTTTTGAACTCGGACTCGAGACAATGAAGAATATTGAAGACATACTTTATGGAACAGAAGACGCCGATCCGCGATTTCTTGATATAGACGATGTCTTTGATGCTATAAAACGAGCTAGAGCTCAAACCGCAGGCTATCCAGATCCAGGCCTTTACCCGCATAACGATTTGTATCCGGGTATATCGTTTGGAATAGTTGGATCTGCTGTTGTGGATTCTGGCATAGTTGGGTAATTAAAAGGGAGGATTATATGCCTTATACAACAATTAATTGGGAAAACCTCCCATCGGTGCAAACACCAATAAACGCAGAAAACCTGAACCATATGGACGAAGGCATTGCGGATGCCAACGATAAGGCCGATTCCATCAACAACATTCTACATACCGTTGCATTCGGTGCAGAGCCTACGATTCTTAGCGTTGGTAACTTAGATACAAAGAAAGATTTGGGGTACTTTCTAATCCCAGAAAACAGCAGTGTAACGAATTGCCCGATATCGAAACCATGCGTTCTTATCATTTCTAAGCAGGGCGCTGATGGATCTGTTCGCCAGACGGTCCTTGGCGATCTAATGGTTAGCCCAGAGATTCATACTAGGATTCTAACAAAACGTTCAGGATCATTGCTGCCAGCTTGTGGTCCTTGGTTCCATATCGCTAATTCTACAGATGTTAGTGATATTCTTGATGGTATCTCAATTACAAGATTAGACACTAACATTAAGACGTATATAGACGGTCTTACTGCTGGCTTTTCAGAGAAGATCATGTATAACGCCACTGCTGATGCTGAAGACGTAGGTGCTCCGTCATCTACAAAGCTCTGTCTTTATATTTGCAATAAATTAGAGAAGAACACAATCCTGGTATTAGCGATCGGGGTTGACTTCGCCAGCAACGATTTGGAATTCTGGACCATGACAAAGAACTCGGGAACATGGAGTTCATGGAAGAGCCTTTCTCAGGGTGACACTGTCGAGATAGCCGATAACCTTGACACAACAATCCAGGGTAAAGCGTTGGACGCTCGACAGGGTAACATTCTTAAAACGATGATCGAGACCAATGCAACTTTAATCGACGGTCATACAGCATCTCTTAATAAATTGTCTGGTTTGGCTAACTATTCAGTTGCAAATAATCTTACAACTGCTTCCGCCGGATCTAAAGTTCTTGACGCATATCAGGGAAAACTTCTTCAAGACAAGATAACCGCATTGTCTAACAAAATAGATAGCTTGATTATTAAAGCCGGGGATACTGTGACATTTACAGGTTTTGTTGAAGGAACGCTAAGTAACGGCTATAAGAATATTTACTTTACATTACCGGTTAAAAAGATAATTACCGCCTCTTCTGTTACATGTGATGCCAGAACAAGTCTGTCCATTAGGCAGAATAACAAATACCTTGGTGGAACGACAGCTACGACTCCTGTAACGTGGCCGAGTGCTATAAAGGTTGAGGCTATTTCCATTAATAACATGGGTATCAATGTGAACTTGAGTAAATCCAACGGCTTTGGCGGGATTAACAATGATCCGGTTGCTATTTACATTAAATTTACACTGAAATTTTCTTAAGGAGTAAAATTCAAAATGGGCTTTTTAGACAGGCTTTCTCATGGCTGGAACGCTTTTATTGGTCGAGATCCGACCAAGAATTATATTCCGTATGGAGTAGAAAGCTATTATCGCCCTGATCGTATACGTCTAACACATGGAAACGAGCGATCCATTGTAAACGCGACTCTGAATCGTATTGCTGTTGACTGCGCTGCGATTTCAATCGAACATGTTAGGCTTGATGAAGATGGAAGATACAAAGAACTCATACCTTCCAGGCTTAATGAATGCCTTTGCACGTCAGCAAACGTCGACCAGACAGGAAGAGCGTTCTTACAGGACGTCGTTATGTCCATGTTGGACGAAGGTGTGGTTGCAGTTGTACCTGTAGAGACAACCAGCAACCCGTTAAACAGCTCTTATGATATTTCACAGTTAAGAGTTGGCAAAGTTGTGGCTTGGTATCCGAACGACGTCAAGGTCCGACTTTACAATGAACGAACAGGACAGAAAGAAGAGATTGTATTGCCAAAAGCTATGGTGGCATTACCTGAAAATCCCTTCTATAGCATAATGAACGAGCCAAACAGTATCTATCAGCGGCTTGTTCGAAAACTTAATCAGCTGGATGCAATTGATGCACAGTCAGCATCTGGCAAGCTCGATCTGATTATTCAGCTTCCTTATGTGATTAAGACAGAAGCTCGTAGAATTCAGGCCGAAAACAGACGTAAAGAAATAGAGATGCAGCTTTCCGGATCTCGTTATGGTATTGCATATACCGACGGTACAGAACGTATCACGCAGCTTAACCGTGCTGTTGAGAACAATTTGTTTACGCAGATTGAGTATTACACCAACATGCTTAATTCTCAGCTTGGTATGCCGCCGAGTGTGTTTGACGGAACAGCGGACGAAGCTGTTATGCTGAACTACCACAACCGGACGATCGAGCCGATCGTGGCAACACTGGTTAATGAATTCAGACGTAAGTTCTTAACCAAGACAGCACGTACACAGGGACAGTCCATCATGTACTTTAACGATCCGTTTAAACTTGCAACTGTTTCTGACATTGCTAATAACGCTGACAAGTTCATTCGTAACGAAATCCTTACTAAGAATGAATTTAGACAGATTATTGGCTATAAACCTTCTTCTGATCCTACTGCTGACAAGCTTCAGAACCCGAACATGCCGGTTCAGGACCAGGAAGGAGCTAAAAAACCTACCGAAGCTGAAGATGAGAATTTACCAGCTGAAGAGTAGAAAGGACAAAATTCAAAATGAGCAAGAAACGTTACGATTTTAGTGGTTGGGCCACTAAGAACGATCTCAAATGCGCTGACGGCCGAACTATTCGCCAGGACGCGTTTAAAGATTGTGATAATCAGACGGTTCCGCTTGTGTGGGGTCATGATCATGGCTCGCCTAACAACGTTTTAGGCCACGCTCTTCTGGAAAATAGACCGGAAGGTGTGTATATGTATGGCTCTTTTAACGATACAAAAGAAGGCCAGCACGCAAAGGAACTGGTTCAGCATGGAGACATTAAATACCTTAGCATTTATGCAAATCGTCTTCAGCAGCAGGCAGGAAACGTTCTTCATGGCATGATCCGTGAGGTCAGTTTGGTATATTCAGGAGCGAATCCTGGCGCGTTTATTGACAACGCCGTGCTTTCTCACAGCGATGGCTCGTTTACAGAGATTGAGGACGAAGCTGTGATATTTGCTGGTGAGTCCATTGAACTTTACCATTCAGATGACGACGGAGAAGCTGAGGACAAGTCCGAAGAAAAGGAGAAAGAAGAAGTGGCTGATAAAGAAAGAACAGTAAAGGATGTGTTCGACGAATTTACCGACGAACAGAAACAGGTTGTATATTATCTGATCGGTGAGGCCGTTAAGAAAAATGGCGGCGCTTCCGACGATGTTGAGCATAGTTACGATGACGAAGGAGACTATATGAAGTACAACGTATTCGACAACGACGAAACCATGAACACCGGTGATTCTCTCACTCATGATGAGATGGCTGCTATCATTGGCGATGCCAAGAGATACGGCAGCATGAAAGAATCTTTCCTGCAGCACGCAGAAGAGTATGGTATTGAAAATATTGATTACCTCTTCCCGGAAGAGAAGAACCTGAACAACCCGCCCGAATTTATCCGTCGTCCGGATAACTGGGTTTCCGTTGTTATGAGCGGCGTTCACCACAGCCCGTTCAGCAGAATTAAATCCTCTTATGCCGACATTACCGAGGACGAGGCCCGTGCTCGTGGTTACATTAAAGGCAAACTGAAGAAAGAAGAAGTGTTCTCCCTGCTTAAGAGAAGCACCACTCCGACAACAGTTTATAAGAAACAGAAGATGGACCGTGACGACGTAATTGACATTACCGATTTCGACGTTATCGCCTGGCTGAAGACTGAAATGAGAACTATGCTTGACGAGGAACTCGCAGGCGCATATCTGTTCGGTGATGGCCGTCTGGCTTCCAGCGACGACAAGATCAACGAGAACAACATCCGCCCGATCGTTAGCGACTCTGATCTGTTCACCATCAAATACGCTGTAGCTCCGGACGAAACCATTCCGGATACTGCAACTTCTACCGAAGACAAGGCTCAGTATTATGCAGCAGGCTTCATCAAAGCCGTTATCCGTGCCCGTAAGCATTACAAAGGCTCTGGTAACCCGACTCTGTTCACCAGTGAATCTCTCCTTTCCGAGATGCTGCTTCTGGAAGATAAGATGGGACATGCTCTCTACAAGACCGAGGGTGAGCTGGCTACCAAGATGCGTGTAAGCAGAATCGTTACCGTTCCGGATGAAATCTTGGCTAGAGCTTCTTACGACGAGAAGCCGATCCTTGCTCTGGTTGTTAACCTTAGCGACTACAACGTAGGTGCTGATAAGGGCGGCGCCATCAACATGTTCGATGACTTTGATATTGACTACAACCAGCAGAAATACCTGATCGAAACCCGTTGCTCCGGTGCTCTGACCAAGCCGTTCTCTGCTATTACTCTGTATGCAGACACTGTAACCAAGAGAACTTCCAAAGTTGTTGGCGACAAGGACTTCAAGGCTGCTGACATCATCTGAGGTTAATTTATGAAATTCTACGGGGAAGTAGGCTATTTAATAACTGAAGAAACAAAACCCGGCGTTTGGACAGAAACGATAAAAACGCAGCACTATTACGGAGACGTTATCCGCAATAGCACAAGATTTCAAAATAGCGAGAATCTTAACGATGATCTGACTATTAATCATGAAATCAGTATTATGGCCGATGCTTTCGCGTATGAACATTGCGGTCTTATACGGTATGTTGAGTTCCTTGGCACTAAGTGGAAGGTCACTAATGTTACCGTAGACAGACCGCGACTTATACTGAGTATCGGGGGTGTATACAATGGACCGCAGACCTGAACTGCATGAGAGATTGTGTGATATTCTCGGAAGTAGAAATGTGTATTTTCAGCCTCCGGAATCAGTTAAGTTGAAATACCCTGCTATCGTGTATTCACGAAGCACCATAGATAACACTCATGCGGACAATCTTCCGTATTTACAGAAAATTGAATATATGGTAACTGTGATTGACAAGGATCCGGACAGTGAGATCGTTCAGAGAATGTCTCAGGTGCCCTATTGCAGGCACAATAGGCACTACAAAGCGGACAACCTCAATCATGACACATTTATATTGTACTATTAGGAGGTACACTAATGGCAAAACTTGTATGGGATAAAATCGGCGATCGGTTTTACGAAACTGGTGTAGACCACGGCGTTCTGTATGATTTCGTAAACGGCGCTTATACGAATGGCGTAGCTTGGAACGGCCTTACCGCAGTCAACGAGTCTCCGTCCGGCGCAGAACCCTCTCCGCTGTATGCTGACAATATTAAATACCTCAACCTGATCTCGAACGAGGACTATGGCTTCACTATCGAAGCTTACACCTATCCGGATGAATTTGAGAAGTGCGACGGTTCTCAGTCCCTGGCTGAAGGCGTGTATGTAGGACAGCAGACCAGAAAGATCTTTGGCTTCTGTTGGAGAACCCTGGTCGGTAACGACACTGACGGTACTGATCATGGTTACAAACTTCACCTGGCTTACAACTGCCTGGCATCTCCGTCTGAGAGAAGCCATTCAACCGTTAATGACTCACCCGAAGCTGCTACTCTTAGCTGGGAAGTTTCCACCACTCCTGTTGAGGTGAAAGACTTCAAACCCACTGCTAAGATCACTATCGACAGCACTAAGGCTGACGAGACAAAGCTTAAAGCTCTCGAGGCCATTCTTTATGGTAGCGATGAGACCGAAGCGAGAATGCCTCTTCCTGCAGAAGTTGCAACGCTGATGAAGAAGACTACTTGAAAGACTGGTGTGGTCGGATCGGCCGTGGTTGGTACTGACAGGGCTGGTTAATGTACCGCACGGTAAATCATTCATTCTATAATTCAAAATGAACTCTTTTGGGGGCTGCTTATGCGGCTCCCCTTTTTATTTCGAAAGGAGATACAAATGATTAGCTACACAATTAATTACGAAGACTTTAATGGGGACAGCAGGGTTGAGAAACTGAGATTCCATCTGTCTGAATCTGAGCTTGCAAAGATGACAAAGGCAGATCCGACGTTTACATCCAGCAACCTCACACGCATTGCTGAGGAAAAAGATCCCCAGACGATGTTTGATATTATTGAGAAAATTCTGGTTAGCGCTTACGGCGTACTTTCCGAAGACGGTCGTGTGTTCAAGAAGAACGACGAACTTCGTAGTGACTTCATCAACTCTGCAGCATACGCAGCTCTCATCGACGAGCTTACGTCTGATGAGACCGGCGACAAAATGACCAATCTTATCATGGGCATCTTCCCGAAGAAGGTAATGGACAGAGTAGATGCGGCTAAGAAGAACGGACAGGTTCCTGCCGAAGTAGCGCAGCTTGTTAAATAAATTATATTTGGGAGGTGAGGAGAATGCTTAAAATTACAATTCCTTCACAAGAGGTATGGGATGACGAAACTAATCGGATGTACTATACGAAAGAAGTTACATTGAGACTTGAGCATTCTCTCATCTCTATTTCAGAATGGGAAAGCAAATGGTGCAAACCGTTCTTTGAAGAAGAACACAAAACGGATGAGGAATTACTGGACTATATTCGATGTATGACTATTGACAAAAACATCGATCCGACAGTCTACAATTTCTTAACCCGAGAAAACATAGAGGCAATTAACGCCTATATAGCGGCTCCTATGACCGCGACGGTAATTAAGGAGACTCCCGGTAGTAGACGTAAACAAGAACGCATTACCAGCGAGGTAATTTATTACTGGATGATCTCTTTTCAGATTCCTGTGGAGTTTGAGAAGTGGCACATTAACAGACTGATTATGCTCATCAGGGTTTGCAGCGAATACAACAAGCCCAATAAGAAAATGAGCAGAAGAGAGATCTTCGAGCAGAATAAGGCTCTTAATGCCGCCCGAAGAGCGAGGCTTGGTACGAAAGGGTAATGCGAGATGAGCCACGCTATAACAGTTACGTCGACCGGGGACTTTCATAAAATTACCGGCTTTCTTGAGCGCGCAAAGCAATTTGCCGGTGTCAGCATACTCGACAAATACGGAAAAATGGGTGTGGAAGCGCTTGAACAGGCCACACCTAAAGACACAGGAACGACCGCGTCTATGTGGCGGTATGAAATTCAAAATAGCGACAATGGCGTGTCCTTAGAGTTCCATAACGACAACATCGTACAGAATGTTAACATCGCTATTATATTACAGTACGGACACGGAACTGGAACTGGCGGTTGGGTTCAGGGACGAGACTACATTAACCCGGCAATCCAGGAAGTGTTTGATAATTTGGCATCTGAATTATGGAAGGAGGTAACTAAAGTATGAGCTCTACAGTAGACTCGAAAGTTGTAGATCTACAATTACATAATTCTCAGTTTGAAGAGAATGCTGCAACGAGTATAAAAACTCTGGATAAGCTTAAACAGGCTCTTACTTTTAATAAAACCTCCGATGCTATAGAAAACATTAGTAAGAGTCTGAAGAATGTTAATACCGGGGCTCTTGAAAAAGGTATTAACGCAATTCAGATACAGTTTAGTGCTCTGAATACTGTAGCCGACACAGTCATCCGTAGAATCACAAACGGTTTTATGGATGCTGCTGGACAGGCTAAAAACTTTGTAAAATCTGTAACGCTTGACCAGGTCTCTGCCGGTTGGGATAAATACGCAGAGAAAACCTCAGCGGTACAGACAATTATGGCCGCCACTGCTAAGAACTACGATAACGTAGAAGAGCAGATGGCAGACGTTAACGCTCAGTTAACAAAGCTTAACTGGTTTACCGACGAAACTTCTTACAGTTTCCTAGACATGGTTAATAACATCGGTAAGTTCACAAGTAATAACATTGCTTTGGACAAATCCGTTACGGCCATGGAAGGTATTTCTACTTGGGCTGCTGTGTCTGGTGCTAACGTTCAGGAAGCTGGCCGAGCAATGTATAACTTGTCTCAGGCTATCGCTACTGGCTCTGTTAAGCTCATGGACTGGAAGTCTATTGAGAACGCTAACATGGCCACTGCTGAGTTCAAGCAGACTGCTATCGAGACTGCAGAAGCTCTCGGTACACTTGTTAAGAAGGGTGAAGACACCTGGATAACTAAAAAAGGTTCAAAAGAAGTTTCCGTTTCAAACTTTAACGAGAATCTTAAGCAGGAATGGTTTACCGGCGAAGTTTTGATGGAAACATTGAACAAATACGGTAAATTTACTGATGAACTGTATAAGCTCACCGAAGAAACAGGACTTTACACTTCCGACCTTCTTGAGAACATGACTAAGTTCAAAGAAGGTACGCTTGATCTTGACAGCCTTGCTGAAGAAACTGGAGTAAGCGCCGATCGTCTTAAAGAACTATTTACTGGAATTTCCGACGAGACAATGGCTTTCGGTGAGAAAGCGTTTAGAGCTGCTCAGGAAGCAAAGACGTTCCAGGAAGCAGTTGACTCTGTAAAGGATGCGGTTTCAACTGGTTGGATGAATACATGGGAAATCGTATTTGGTGATTACACCCATGCAAAGACGCTTTGGACTAACCTCGCAAATAACTTATACGATGTGTTTGCTGAAGGCGGTAACGAGCGAAACGAAATGCTCAAAGAAGCGTTCGCCATTCCTGAAAAAGCGATTATCGATGCTGCCGGATTTGAGAAACTCCAAAAGGCTGGCATAGCAGGATACGGGTTTAGAAAAGCTGTTCTTGAAAACGCTAAAGCGCATCGAAGAGCTGCCGGAGAAGTTACAGACGATCTCGATAAAATAGATACACGTTCTTCTGCTTTTCTGAAAAGCCTGGATTCTGGATGGTTAACTAAAGATGTTCTCGAAGAAACGATGGACATGATTCTCGGCACTGGAGAAGCTGCTGAGAAAACTTCGGGTGATATTGAGAAGATCAGAGACGCAGCAAAGCAGGTTGTCCGGGGCGACTTCGGCAACGACATGGCTAAGCGCTTTGAGAAACTGGCAGAGCTGGATCTCGACCCGCAAACAGTTCAGGATTACGTTAATGCGTGGCACAAAGCCTCTAATGGTACTTGGGAATACACTGACGCGATCAAAGAGCAGATTGAAAGTCAGCTTGATCTGTCCGAGGCAACTGCTGAGGTAAGCAGCGAAACCTTAAAATCTCTAGGCATTTCAGAGGAGTATGCAGAATACTATAGAAAAGCTGTTGCTGAAGCTAAAGAATCCGGTGTTAGTGTAGAAAGTGCTTTGCAGGCTTCTGGATACGAATTATGGGCTGAAGCGTTAAACAACATTATGGACACGATTGTCAATGTTGTTACTATCGCGAAAACAGCATGGCGTGATATTTTTCCACCTTTAACGTCTATCGGTCTGTATCAGATGATTGTTGGCCTTAACAAATTCTCGACAGCAATGGCTGAGTCTACAGATGCAGAAGGCGATTTGCATGGCGCTGGACGACGATTATACATCGCTTTCAAAACCATTGCATCTGTAGTCGGAATCGTAGTTGATATTTTCAAAGCTGTAGCCTCTGTTGTCGGCGGAATCGTATCATCTGTTTGGACAAACTTCGGCGACATTATTCTTAATATTGCTGAAAAGTTTGAACTTTTCGTCATTCACTTCAAAGAGTGGCTTGAATCGACACAAGCATTGCAAAAAATCTCCGGCGGGATTGTCGGATTTGTAGATAAAATCGGAAAAGGTATTCGCAGTTGGATTGACAACTCGAAAGGTCTCAAACTTTTACAAAACCAGGTTGTAAGGTTTAGAGCTGCCTTTTCTTTAGTTGGTAAAGAGCTTCCTAGATATTTTAGAGGTCTTGGCATATCGTTTAATGTATTCAAGGCCAAAGTTAAATCTCTTGGTGGTATTAAGTTTAACAATCTTTCTGATATATTTAAAGCGTTTCGGGATACTATCGTTAAATACACCACTAATTTCGACGGTTTCAAACCTTTAAAGATTGCTTTTGCAGGTCTTAAGTCTGACGTCAAACAGTATCTTTCCGAAATGGGTGTTGACGTTGATGGTCTTGGAAAGGTACTTGACAATATTAAAGGGATCATTGACGGTATTATAGACAGCGTTGGAAAGGCTTTTGACACAGTCAGCAAAAAAGTTGGCAAATTCGCAGAAGGCTTCGGCGGCTTTGAAGTAATCAATCTCACTCTGATTCGTTTCAGAGCAGCATTTCATCTTGCTATGATGCAGGTTCCGAAGCTCGGCGATAAAGCTAAAGAAGCTATCGAGAACTTCAAAGCAAAAGTAGAAGCACTTGGCGGTTTCAAGGTTTCGAACATCGGAAAGATATTCTCAGCTCTTGGCGAAACGGTCAGTGACTTCTTTAAGGACAGCGCTGCCTTAGAAGGATTTAAAAACGCTTTTGGCGGTTTATGGAAGGGCATTAAAGCCGGTCTTCTTAACGCTGGAATTGACGTTGACGCAATAAAAGAAAAAGTCCTAGGCTTTATTGGTTCTATCAAGACGGCTCTTTCAGGCTTTACTATTCCCGAACCGATACAGAAGATCTTTGATTTTCTGTTTCCGAAGAAAGACACATTCGGGGAAATTAAAAAGAATTTTGACAGTTCTGCAGACGCCATAAAGAATTTTACAAATAAAATGGTTCCGCAGGATGACTCGTCGACGTTCATCGAAGACCTTCAGAAAATGTGGGATAGTCTTGTCAAGATTGTCACCAATATTGCAAAAGCAACTCATCTTGCGATGCAGTATGTTCCACAGTTTACGTCTTTGATTGCATTACTCGCTGGTGCAAAAATCGTTGGCGGCGTTAATACTATCCTCAATTATTTCAAGAGATCCGAGAAGGCTTTTAAGGCTATAGGAATTGCATCGATCGCATTGTCATTAGCGGCTCTCGCAAGTGCTCTGAAGCTGATGGCAGATGTGCCAATGGCTAAGCTGCTTGGTTGCGTGGGTGTAATCGCTCTTCTTGCAGTAATCGTCGGCGGTCTGGCCTTCGCTTTGACGAAAATGGGCAAAGCAAAAAACATGGAGAAATACGGCATAGCCATGGTTGCTTTTGCCGGTTCGCTATTGATATTAATCATAGCTCTCAAAGCTCTTGAATTCTTTGATCCTTTGAAACTGATGGAAAGCCTTGGCAAACTGGCAGCTGTCGCGATAACTCTTGGCGGTGTTATATTTCTTCTAAACAAAGCTGGAGCAGCCAAGGTTGGAATCGGAATATTTGCTGTTGTCTTATCGCTAGTGCTTTTAGCAGGCCTTCTGTTTGCTTTATCAAAGATTTCGATTAAAATTTCGTTGAAGTTTATCGGTAACCTTGTGATTGTGTTCGGTGCATTGTTCGGTGTCATGAAGATCGTAAGCAAACTAGGAGACGTGTCGAAGGGCTCGGCTATAGCAATCTTAGCAGCTTCAGCGGCATTGATATTGATAGCTATAGCTTTGCATCTGGTTGCTTTGCTTCCTGACCCGGCTAAAATATGGCCAAAGCTTGCTGTGTTCGCGATATTTATAGTTATAGCGGGGGCTCTGGTCTGGGTTAGCAAATACTCTGAGAAAGCAAAAGTCGGTCCTATTCTTGCTATTATTGGACTGATTGCTGTAATAGCGATAGCCTGCGTCGCAATGAGCTTCATTCCAACTGATAAATTAGAGGGCGTTGTCAAAGCTATTGCTATTATTGGTGCTGTATGCGGGGCACTTTTGGCAGTGTCTTCATATTTCAAGCCTTCAATAACGGCTCTTCTATCGTTAATTGTACTCATTGCTGTTCTTGGTATCGCACTAGTATTGATAACCAAAAAGATTAAGAATGCCAAGAAAGCAATAGAAGTTGCCGAAGCCATAGCGATATTTGCACTGAGTATTGGTGCAGCTTTAATCTTACTTGCTGTTGCTGGCTCCCTTGGAATTGGCGCTATCATTGGTGTTGGCTTATTGATAGCTGTCATAATTATATTTGCAGCTCTTGCCATGTATTTGGATAGCCACTTCGACAATCTGGATGACTTGTCTGATACGATGGACAAACTTGTTCTGTTCTGTGGTAAGTTAGGCGACGCGATCCGAGCCATATTTACAGGAACCTCTGG
>OCVV011291132.1_pt1 | contig 16609 bp, 11 predicted proteins | sample 1539721 | NCBI WGS metagenome assembly OCVV01 (sample SAMN02144230, study PRJEB22623) | gut metagenome | biome: sheep rumen | host: Ovis aries | place: New Zealand | reverse complement strand
CTTCGAAGCAATTTCAAGCAGTCTCTTTTTTACATCTTCCTTTTTTTCAGCAGAAGTTTTCTCTTCCATTCCGAAAATTTCCGCACTCGGAAGCAGGTAAATCACAAGCTCAGTCTTCTCACCGGCAGTTTCCCTTCCCTTAAAAAAATTTCCGATGATAGGAATTTTCGATATGATTGGCGTTCGGGAAACATTTTCATTGTCCTCTTCCTGCACAAGCCCGCTCAAAACAACAGGCTCACCGCTTCTGGCCCTTACTTCAGTCGTTATTACTTTTTCACTGGTTGGAGGCGGGTTTCCTGTCGTCGTAGACAAGTCAGTTCCCTGCCTGGAAACGCTTGCAGTAATTTTGCTGGTAATCATTCCGTCACCAGTCACGGTTCCAGTAACCTCAAGCTTTAATCCCGAGATAATCTCCTTGGTAACGCCGGAATAAATTGGCTCGCCGGTTTCTGGATCCAGATTGTTGTCCCTGTAACGATAGGTATTGGTGTTCTGAAAGTTGATGGGCTTACCGCTCACGCCGTTCAAAGTCGTGTCTGCAAAGACCTTTGCCTTTGACTCGCTTATGGCCGCCTGCAATTCCCCGGCAAAATGAAGGCCAAAAGCTCCGATTACATCAAGATTTAAGTTCAGTACGTTTCCCAGCTGAACTGCGCCATCGTTGATATCGCCAAAATGAACCCTGCTGGTACGCAGGCGGGGATTCCACTCACTGCCCCTTGTTGACTGATACTGCATGATTAGCAGGTCGTAGCGGACACGGGAAACAGGCCTGTCAATGCTTTCAAGCTCTTTCAAAAGCCTTTGATAGGCCGCCTCTGAGCCAATGAAGAAAAAGCTGTCCCCCTGCCCGGTGTCGCTTATGGACGCTTTATCCAAAAATGGCGGAAGGTGACTGAGAAAATCATCAGTCCTTATGTATTGAAGTTTTACCAGGCGGGAAGGATTCTTGCAGTCAATCTCCGCAATGAAGTCTTTCAACTCCAGGGCTTTTTCTTCATCAGAAAGAAAAAGAAAACGCTGGCTCTCATTGCTGCTCATACATTCTATTTCCGGGAAACGTTTTGCAATCATAGGGACACATTCGCTGCTTTTAAGAAAATTCAGCTGGCAAAGCCTCCATTTTTTTCCTCTATCAGCAAATGAATTCTTGTTTTTCGCAGGAAGAAGAAAGTAGACATCCCCGTGAATTTTGAATTCCGCCCCGGCCTGCATACAAAGAAGGCCAAGAGCCTCGTCAAAAGAATCAGCCTTAAAGCAAGCCCTCATTATTTTTGCCTCATTTCCAAGGGCAAAGCAAAATTGTTTTCCGGCCTGATTGAAAATTTTTTCAGCGGCAAGGGAAAGAGGGGCATTCTGAACATCAACCAGCCACTTTCCGGCATTTTCCACAAAGGAAATTTTTCCCGAAAATGCAGCATGATTCTGGCTTGAATTCACCCTGGATACATGAAAAGCCTTTTCCAGCTCCTTTTCCAGGGAAAAGCCCATGCAAAGTCCAGTAATTCTCCTCAAAAGCTCTTCCGCAAGGCAAAAATCGGTATGCAGGCTGACCTTCATTGTCGGAAGGGAATCATAGGTCACGCAAAGTCCAGTGGCGATGGCAACTTTCTCAAATAGCTGCAGGGGAGTCACATCAAAGGCATTCAGGGAATAAAGCCCATTGTTTTTCTGAATGTGAATGCGACTGACAGTCCAGCGATTTTCAGCCTTGTCGACATAAAGGCGAGCCTGAAGGAGAAAGGCATCAAAGCCCTCTTCAAAATTTTCCCCGCTGCAACGGAAATCTGCTTTTCCAGAAACAGTGTCATCAGCAGAAATAGAAATTCCCGTATAAAGGGAAAGGGCATAAAGAATTTCATGAATATCACGATTCACAAATTCATAGGCTTCCTGGGCAAAGGCTTGACTCCAGGAAAAGAAAGAGCAAAGCATTAGAGCCAGAAAAGTGACTTTTACTTTTTTAATGCGCACAAGGCACCTCCGTTATTTTTTTTCCTTGCTTATTTATTTGAAAAATTTTTGCCTTTTCGGCAGTGACGAAAGAAAAAAAATGAAAAAAAAGAGAAAATAATGCAAAACTGGAAAGACAAATTGGAGATTTTAGAGATTTCTATAAAAAACTTTCGTAAATAGTGAAAAAATCAGGCTAGATAAAAGATTTGTTTCAAAATATAATCTTCCCTATGGCTGAGCTTTTTCCCAAGGACACAGTTTTTACCGTCTCAAACCTTACTTCCCTAATAAGAGATTTACTGGAAGGAACTTTCTCAAACATCACTCTTGAAGGTGAAATTTCAAATTACCGCCCCAACGCCAGCGGTCACCTCTACTTCACCCTCAAAGACGAAGGTGCGCAAATTTCCGCCGTAATGTTCCGGGGCAGGGCTATGAGCCTTGATTTTGTCCCCAAGGACGGCATGAAGGTAAAGTGCACAGGCTCCATCTCAGTATACGCCCCTAGGGGAAACTATCAGATTATCATCAACAAAATGGAAATAGCAGGTGCCGGAAACATCCTTCAAATTCTGGAAGAAAGAAAACGCCGGCTTGCCGCAGAGGGACTTTTTAATTCAGAAAACAAAAAGCCTATTCCCCGCTTTTCAAAGAGAATAGGCATCGTCACGAGTCCAACTGGAGCTGCCCTAAGGGACATTCTTCAGATTACAAAAAGACGGAATCCCGGAGTCGATGTCGTCATTCTCCCGGCTTTGGTTCAGGGAGACGGAGCCGCCATTACAATCGCAAACATGATTAAAACTGCCAATGACTTTAACATGTGCGAAGTCCTTATAGTAGGCCGTGGCGGCGGCTCCCTTGAAGACCTGCTTCCTTTCAGCGAAGAAGTCGTAGTCCGGGCCATCGCTTCATCAAAAATTCCTGTGGTGAGTGCAGTCGGCCACGAAATAGACTGGGCTCTTTCTGACTATGCCGCTGACATGCGTGCCCCCACTCCATCAGCCGCCGCAGAGCTTGTAGTTCCCAAGCAAAGCGACATCCTGGAAGGACTTGCAGCCTACCGTCAGGAATTTTACCATCAGATTTCAAGCAAGGTTGAGCGCCTAAAACTCATGGTAAAATCATTCGATGTTGCAAACATGGAAATCCGCTTCCGCTCAATCGAGCAGCCCCTTTTAAATCGCCTGGAAAATGCCCGAACGGCTTTAATCGAGGGAATAAATCAAAAAGTCAGGGACACAAAGTCCATGGTCGAGCAGAGCGTCCGCATCTTAGAGCAGGCCAGCCCTCAGACGATTTTAAACCGGGGCTACTCAATGGTTCGCACTCAGGAAGGAAAGGTGGTTAGAAGAGGCACCGATGTACTTCCAGGCGCGAAAATCGAAATCACCCCTGCAAGCGGAAAGATTTTCGCCACCGTGGATTAAAAAAAGGCTGTCCTTTATGGGAAAGCCCTACCCGCGCTTCTCCCAACGAGGCGGATTATAAGTCTCCCCATTTTTATAAAAGACCAGGGCATTGTTCATAAGCGGCTCGTTGCATATATTCATTCTGAATTTGAATACGTATAAATTCAAGTCGGCATAAGGAACAAAATTTACCTTTGTAGTAATTGCAAGACCGTCTAATTTTATTGGATTCGCGTTGGTCGCATTTGAAGTATACTTAAACTTGAACTCAGTTCCAAGCGTTATTGGAAGGGAGGCACGGACACTTATCGCAGATTTTCCAATACCGGCCGAAGGAATGACCGAAACCCATGGCTCAAATTTAATAGTGTCGTCACTTTTTTCACTTCCTTTCTCGATACCCATAAACATCTCTGTAGCAGCAATACCCTTACCACCAAAATCACAGTTGACATAAGGATATGGAATAAAAAGTGCTTTTTTCCAGCCATAGTGAAGGTCAACATAAGCATCAGCACCATACATGCCCACAAAGCACAAGTGAGGATTTAGTTTTCCCAAATCCACATTCACGCCGGTCTTAAATGAAAAGCCGAATACAAGAGGAATAGGACCAGCCTGAACCTCAATGTCTGTCTTTTTAACATCACAATTCTTTTTGTCTTTAAAAAGAGTTTCGAGAAGTTTTGACATTTTTTCATTTGCACTGGCACTGACATTTTTCTGCATCAAAGCATTTGCAACTGATGTCGGTGAAAGGTCAATGTCAACAAAGAGGGCAAAACCTGCATCCACCCTGAACTGTCCGCTGGGATTTGATACTGAGCCTTTTACGCCAAGTCCTATATCCATTCCGGCATCTTTTAAATTATATGGAGAGCCTAAAAATCCTACCAGACTGAAAGATTTGTATTTTTTCCATTCGGTACGCATTTTTGTGCGTTTTGCTTCAAATTCAGACCATTTATCACTTGTATATAAAGAACGGGCATCGGAATCAATAATGTCCGTATAAAGATTGCTTGCTCGAAATGCCGTCTGATCAATCTGCGAAGCAGAACCGATGTTTGCGTACATTGTCGGATAGACATTTTCGAGGTAAGGCGGATCAATTACTGCATCTGGAGAAGCGTCATAAAATTCATCAAGAATAATACGGGTAAATTTTCGCTTACCGGCATCATCGGCCGCCTTTTTCCATTCACTTTTGCAGAATTCTGTTGATGCTTCTTCTCCCTCAACATCATCTACAAAATTGTTTACACTGCAGACATCCACAACTGCATTAAAAAAAGCCTCGTTTGTAAGAGCTGTGTTCAGATAAGCAATAACTTCACTGTTTTTTGTAGGAAGAGAATCATCTTCAGTCTTTGAATTTGCTTCCAGGATTGCTTTTTTTACAGCTTTTACCTTTTGCTTCACATTTTCTTCTGCAAGGGATTCATCCGTAAGTTCTTTAAGCAGCATTGAAGGACCGTCCACCGTATCCGGGAACTGATAAAGCACATAGTTATAGTCAATTGCATAACTGCTTTCAGTAAAATTATTTCGATTGACAATATGCAGGTCATCATCGTCTGCCGTATTAATGTTTTTTGTTACAACATAGCAGGCATTGTAATCTGACTGTTCAACTTTTGTGAATGAAACTAAATCGTCCTTATCGTATGAATCCTGGGCATTATAGAAAGAAGCATCCGAATTTGGATCGAGAGTTGAATAATCGCTGCTATTATATTCGCATTCTCCCACATCGCTTGTAATCGGCTCTGTACAGACTATGTAATCTCCGTAAGCAGCCCCTTTCCATGCACTATCTGACGGGCTGGTACTCCGGCTGATATAAATAAAATCACCACGATTGTTTACACCGTACAGGCCTTCTTCAACCATCTCAGCTTCTTCTGTACTTGCACGGTAACCTGCCCGGGCAGCACTTGTCGTAAAGGTAAAAAACATTGAAGAATAGGGTTTATTGTCATCGTTAACAAAGGTAAGCCATCGCGCCCCAGAGTATCCAGAACGCTGAATTTTAGGTTCATCATATTTTAAATCAGCGTTGCCATCTCCGTTAAGGTCGTATGTCTTTCCTTTCTGGATAATAATCGATGATGAAGATTTGCTGTTATCAGAATCAACCTTCGTATATGTCAGCGAAATTGAATCAGCATTGACACCATTTACAGAAAGATATCCGTACTCAGCATATTCTGGTTGGTCCTGATAAATAGTCTTGCTTTTTGAGCCCTTAAGTGTTGTTCCCAAAGTCGTTGTATAAACACCATTGGCATCGCTTGAAGTAAATTCAGCATCTTCAAAATCTGACTGCGATATTTCTAAAACTGAATCTGTTATCGCTCCCTCTTTATAGGAAACAGACACTGTCTTAAGTTTTCCAAGACGAACGCCAATTTTTGTGCCGGAAGTCAGCTGGGAGGCTCCTGTGTCCGGATTCCATATAAGGGAGCCGCCTATAAAGCCCCTGTTTGCAGTAAGATAGGAATATGAAAGGGGAGTATTTTCATCATAGCTTTCATCAACGGAGCTGCATGAGGCAAAAAAGAAAAAGAATCCCGAAAGAAAAGTAATAGACTTTAAAATTGATTTTTTCATACTAAATAATATCCTTGGTAATTAAATAGTATCTTTTTTTTTAAGATTTATTCAAGTATTATTTTCCAAAAATTCTGTGGTTAAACATCTTTCTTTCTGCTATACTCAATTTCATGAAATCATTTGAAGAAAACCTTTCCCGACTGGAAGAACTAACGGCAAACATCCGAAAAAGCGACATTTCCCTTGAAGATGCCCTTTCTACTTTTGAAGAAGGTATCAAGCTTGCAAAAAGCCTCGAAAAAGACATAGAAAAAATCGAAGGAAAGATTCAGATTCTAATGAACCAGCCGGTAAAGGCTGATCCGGCCTCTCCGACCCCCCAAATCAATATTGAGCCACAGCTTGACCTATTTACAGGCACAGATGCAGAGACAGGAAGTGCCGGAGCGCCAGTAGAAGGACTGCGCCAGTAATGAGTGACAGTCAAGTCCGCCGCCCTGTAAGGCAGCTTTCCATAGATGTAGCACGAAAAATCGCCGCAGGAGAAGTCATTGACCGCCCGGCCGCCATAGTCCGGGAACTTTTAGACAATGCCGTAGACTCCGGAGCCACAAGCATTTCCGTAGAAATCGAAAACGGCGGCATCGAAAAAATCCGTATCTCAGACAACGGCTGGGGCATGACAAAAGAAGACTTGCAAAACTGTGCCCGCCCCCACTGCACGAGTAAAATCTCTGAATCAGAAGACCTGCTCAAACTCACCACCCTGGGTTTCCGAGGCGAGGCCCTGGCCTCAATAGCCGCCGTCTCCCGACTTTCAATTATGAGCGGGACAAACAAAATGAGGGCCAGCATTACTGAAGACCACTTAATCGAGACAATTCCCCCTGTTCAGGACGGAAAAGGCACAATCGTCATGAGCGAAGGTCTCTTTGAGAATTTTCCGGCCAGACGAAACTTCTTAAAGCGTCCATCGTCAGAAACAATGATGTGCCGGGATGTTTTCATTGAAAAAAGCCTCCCCCGGCCGGACATTTCCTTTCGCCTCACCGTAGACGGAAGCCTCCGCCATGATTTACCGGGAGGAGTAAGCCTTTCAGAACGCTTTGCAAGGGCACTTGAACTAAAAGAAAGCACAAGTCTTTTTGCCGAAATAAAATCCTCTGGCACCGAGGCAGACGGCCTTTCAAAATGGAACTTTTCCCTCATAATCGGTGAGCCGGGCATTTACAGAAACGACCGCAAGCAGATTTACATCTTCGTAAACGGCCGCCGCGTTCAGGAATTCTCTCTTCTCCAGGCTATTGAATACGGCTGTCAGGGCTTTTTTCCAAATGGAAGTCACCCTGTCGCCGCCCTCTTCCTTCATGTTGACCCAAAACTGGTAGATTTCAATATTCATCCGGCAAAAAGAGAAGTCCGCTTCAAAGACATTTCATCAGTTCATCATGGAGTAAGTTCTGCAGTAAAGAATTATTTTCAGAGTTACGGAATCAAAAATGCTTTCGAGCGAGAGCAGGAAATTCAGGCAGAAATAGCAAAAAATGATAAAAACACCCTTTTCAAGGCCATAATTGACAAGGAGTTAAGAAGGGAAGAAAAATCATCAAGTTCCCTTACAGGCCGCCCCTCCTTCGAAAAGTCCCTTCCTCGCACAGAGCACTCTGATAGCGCAGAAAGAATTTCATACGGACGATATACAGCAGTGGCGGACGAGCTTTCTTCCACGGCAGCTTTTTCTTCACCTGATTTTCCGTCAAAAGGCAATCCTGATGTAAAATTCAAGATTGACCACACGAAATCTTATTCCTCACGACTGGCTGAAGCCGCTCTCGAAAATGAATATGACAATTCTGAAAATGAAAATTCTTCGTCAGAGCCAGTAAAGGCTTCCCGCATCAATTTCAAGCAGCCCAGCCCCTCAGAAATGCGTTTTTCCGTACCAGGAAGCCCCCTCTCACTTCGAGACAGCGATGAATTCATCTACTACGGCACTCTTTTTGGCACTTTCCTAATGGCTCAAAAAAAAGGCATCTTTTATTTAATCGACCAGCACGCAGCCCACGAACGCATTCTTTTCAACCGCCTCATGGAAGGAGGAAGCGAAAGGCAGGAACTTCTTATTCCTTACGAAATTAAAACCACTTCCCAAGAAGAAGACAAATATCTTTCCTCAATACAGGAAACTCTTTCAACGGCAGGATTCAATTGTGAAAAGAAGGGAAACGGCTCCTGGATTTTCACTTCAACCCCGGCTCGCTGGAGCGGAAGCCAAAAAGACCTGCATGACGCAATTTTTGAAAAACAGGTCTCTCCCCAGGAAATAATATACCAGATTGCCGCCATGACAGCCTGCAAGGCCGCCGTAAAAGACGGAACGATTTTAGGTCCCCAGGCCGCAGAAGAGCTTGCCCGCTCAGCCTTGGAATTAAAAGACCCTCACTGCCCCCATGGCCGCCCTGTCTGGACAACGCTCACCAAGGAAGAGCTTTTCGCCCGAGTCCGCCGCACAAGGTAGCCACAAAAAGTGCCACACGGACATGGCGTAAAGCAACGAATAAAAAATCCATGGAAAGATTCTTTGAGTTTCGAGCAGTTTCGTAAAAAAAGCGCCACAAGGACGTGGCATAAAGCAACGAATAAAAAATCCATGGAGGGATTTTTTATTCGCTTATTGCTTGATAATAAACTCAACCCTGCGGTTTTTCCACCAGTTTGCCCTGTCGGCCCGGTCTGCGATTGGATCAGAGCCACCCACACCTTTTGGCGTAAGGATTTTCGGGTCAACGCCCCTCTTTACAAGCTCCTCAACAATTTTTTCGGCCCTTTTCTGACTCAAAGGCAAGAGTTCCGTCTCCTCTTCCTTTTTGGTTCCGCTTATATTATTGGCATGACCTTCGATTATGATGTTTATGTCAGCTCCACCCAAATCTTTAAGCTCCTGGGCAACTTCATCCAAAGTCTGGGCATTGGCAAGAACCTGCTCCAAGGGAAGTTTTCCGAATCCAGCCGCATTCGGATCAAAAGAAATTGACTGAACTACGATTTTATACTCATGGTCAGGGACAACGACTTCAAGCAAAAGCCCTGTATGAATCTCAGCCGTAGCCTCGATTTTTCTGTTGCCGATTCTGTTTCTGTCCTTTTCTGACGGCTCCAGGGATAATCTTGCCTTGTAAAGGTTTTTCGAGACAACCATTTCCCCTGTATCACTTCTTCCGTCCCATTCAATAGACTTTGGGGGCTTTCCCTGTCCCTTGAAAAGCTTAAAGGGGTTTCCGTATGGATCTGTAATGGCAATAGTCCAGCCCTCAGGTTCCTCTTCAAGATAGTCATAAGAAGTCTCAAAAGTCACACTTTCGTTTCTTCCGTCCCCGTCAGGAGAAAATTTTTCACCGCCGATAGCAGTAATTTTTGCTTCCGGAGCCGGCCACTTCGCAATCATTTCCTGTCTTGCCTTCTCCTTTGCAATTTTTTCTTCCTCAATGGCCTTAATTCTTGCCTCTTCCTCGGCTTTTTTTCTCTCCTCTTCCGCTCTCAAGGCTTCTTCCCGCTCAGCCCTGATTTTTTCTTCCTCAAACTGCCTCAGGTCATCATCGATTCCGAATTTTTCTGACGGAAGCTCCTCGATTTTTCTTACAGGCAGCTCTTCTTTTTCAGGGAGAGGAATAAGAACAAGCTGGTCAGCCGGAATTTCAGGTGGATTTCCGTCCTCCAGGACTCTCTCAGGAATAACCGGAGTCTCATCGTTTTCAACGATTTTCTCAGCATGAACTTTTTCAAAAATCTTTTCCTGAAGAACTGGTTTTTCATCCTTATCGGAAATTTGCTCCCCGTGAACCTTTTCAAGCACTTTCTCGGCTTCATTTTCCTTTGGCAAATCCGGGGCCACGGAATCAGCTTTTACAATTTCACTTGGAGTTTTCTCAACTTTTTCCTGGGGAATTTCATCAGCAATGACTTTTTCAACTTCATCAGGAAGCTCCATTTCCTCATTCTCCACGAATGAATCTGGATTTATCAGTTCGGGTTTTTCATTTGCCCGCCGTATAATCTCAGCTTCCAAAAGAGCGATGATTGTCTCAATTTTTTCTCTCTGGGGAGTTTCCGGCTCTAACTCCAGATACCTTATGTAATTATTTTTTGAATCTTCCAGATGGTCAAGTTTAAGCTGGGCATTTGCCCGGTTCAGGACTGCAGGAGAATAATTTTCGTCTTCCCGCAAGGCGATGGCATAGCTGGCATCGGCCCGCATGTAGTTTCCCATGGCATAGCATGAATTTCCGGCATTATAGGCAAGAACTTTCTTGTCACTGCCCTCTTTTGCCATGCCCTGGACACAAACAGCCAGAGATTTATCATAATTCTTTATCTGATAATAACATACCCCAAGATAAACATAGACTTTCGGATCTACGTCTTCCTTTTCGAGGGCTTTTTCAAAATAGGAAATTGCTTCCTCCGGCTTATTCAGCTGAAAAAGCTCCTCTCCTTTTACGAAATCCTCGTTATAAATGATGACAGGCTCATTTTTCCTGGGATTTGGGTTTTTCTTTAATTTATCCACCGCTTTTTTTGCCTCTGGAGACTTGGTCGTCGTGGGGTTAAGGGCAGAGGAGACAGTTTTTTTAGTGTTTTTCGTAGCAGAAGTATTTTTCTGTGAGAAAACCTGAGTCAGCAAGGATGAGAGAATCAAAGTGAAAATGAAAATTTTTTTGCAAACCATAGACATTTCTTCTCTTTTATTATCGGCAAGATTTGGCCTTTTCAAAACTTTATCCGCAAAAGCAGCATTTTGTCAGTATTTTTTATGAAAAAAATTGAAAGATACTTCAAATTGATGTATACTGACATAAATATTTCAACACTAATTTCAAATTGGAGTCCAGTATTCTATGCCAATAGTAATTGCTGTCAGCCTGATACTTCTCGTTCTCATCGGATTTCTCGGAGTATTTATCGTAAAATCATTCGCAGCCCCCAAAAAAATCGAGACGATAAACAAACTCATAAAGCAGCAGAAGTACTCGGCCGCACAAAAGGCGGCAAAATCCCTCATCGCAAAGGATCCAAGGGATTATCACGCACATTACTATCTCGGAAAAGCCTATCTGGCCGACCACAAGAACGAGCTGGCCCTCATGGAATTCAAGACGGTCGCCGACAACGCGATTTTTGACGCCAAGCTCCCCGAAACCGAATTCCGCAAGCAACTGTCACAACTCTACCTCAAATTCAATCAGACGGACGAAGCCCTAAAAGAATTCCTTCTGCTAACAAAGCTGGAGCCGACAAATGCGGAGAATTTCTACCAGTGCGGCAAAATCATGGAGCAGCAAAACAATGCAGAAAGCGCCCTTGGCTTCTACCAGAAAGCCATAAAATTCAACAAAAAGCATGTCAAGGCCTGGTCTGGCATGGGCATGATTCTCTTCCGGGCAAAACAGTTCGGCGAGGCAAAAAAAGCCATCGATTTCGCAATCAGGCTCAGCCCGGAAACATTCTCCACATACTATTTCCTTGGAAAAATCCAAAAAGAAAGCAAGGAATATTCAGCGGCGGTCAAATCTTTTGAAAAAGCCTGCCGGGATCCAGACTACAAGCAGCGTTCCCTTTTGGAACGAGGCACATGCTTTATGCTGGCCGGCGCCATAGACAATGCCCAGCTTGAATTTGAAAAAGCAGTAAAATCCGCAAAAGACGAAAAAGCCCAGGAAACACTTTTCGCCCGCTACTTCCTTGCCAGCTGCTTCGAAAAGAACCGCAAGATTGACAAGGCCATCGAACAATGGCAGATAATCTCCAAAATCAACAAGAATTTCCGGGACGTTCCTTCCAAGCTGTCTGAATACAAGGACTTACAGGCCAACGACAGCCTCAAGGAATTCCTCACCTGCTCCAACGCAGAATTTATCGAAATATGCAAAAAGGTTGCCATGGCCGGCTTCAACATGTCTGCCCAGACCGCCGAAGAAAAAAAGTGGGGCTGCCAGATTATCGCAACTGAAGTAAAGAAAGACGACTGGATGAACATGCGAAAGCAGCTCTTCCTCATAAATTTCTATCGTACCACAGACCCAATCGAAGATGCGGAAGTCAGGCGTACACTGGATTTCGCCAAGTCAAAGAACTGCGTCAAAGCCTATGCCTGCACTTCATCAGAATTCACCAGCACGGCAGTCCGCTTCGCAGAAAACAGGCCGATTGAGCTTGTATCGAAAGACAAGCTTGAGTCACTTCTGGCAAAGGCAGGAATATAGAACCAGCCTATGAAGATTCTTTGCGTCTCAGACCAGATAGATCCCCTTGTCTACAGCACTCAGGCAAAAGAGCGCTTCAAGGACATTGACCTCATTCTCTGTGCGGGAGACCTTCCCTCAGACTACATTGATTTTATCGTCTCCACGCTCAACAAGCAGACATATTTCATCTTCGGAAATCACAATCTTTCCGAATTCAACTACTACCACAAGCAAAAAAAACATACGGGAGCGCACCCAACCTGGCAGGACGAAAGGTCTGAGCTTGACATGAAGGGCAGTTTCGGAGCCATTTACGCAGGCTTCAAGGCCCTAAAAGAAAAAAAACTCCTGGTTACAGGCAAAAACGGAAAAAAACGTCCCCTGCTGATTGCCGGAGCCTCTGGTTCCAAACGCTACAACAACGGCCTAAACCAATATACGGACAGGCAGATGTTTTTCAAGCTTCTTTCCCTTTGGCCAAGACTTCTTCTAAACAAGCTCCTTTACGGAAGCTATCTTGATATTTTTCTGACCCATGCGCCGCCAAGGCACATTCACGACAAGGAAGATCCCTGCCATCAGGGTTTTCAGCCTTTCAATGCCTTTATAAAGCGTTTTCAGCCAACATTTCTTATTCATGGTCACATACATCTTTACGACCTGAACACGCCCAGAGTAACTAAAGTCGGGGCAACTACGGTTGTAAACGCTTACAGCCACACCATCCTCACCCTCGGCCAAGAGGAAAATGATGATGACGGAGAAAACAAATGAACAGTTACATGACGACCAGCGAGACAGATGACGATTTCTCAAAAGCCAGGCACAAGGCCCTTTTTAACGAGGTCCAGCACTTTCTCAATCCTGATGAAACCACTCTCATCTCTTTGTCTGACATAAAAAAACTCCTAAAACCAGAAAACGAAGTCTACAAGGGAATGATGACCATACCTGTCAAGCTTATAGTGGGAAGCGAGGGCCGCTACAATGACTTTGACAACCAGTTTTTTCCCAAGAGTATGCACTTGAAAACCCGCTGGGAGCACATCGACATGGCTCACATAAATGACATTCCCCTCCCCCCCATTTCCCTTTACGAGCTGGGAGGCCTCTACTTCGTCCGTGACGGCAACCACAGGGTTTCTGTCGCAAAGGCCAAGGGAATAGAATTCATAGACGCAGAGGTCGTGAGCCTGCAAAGCGAAATAAAACTCAAACCGGGTGACTCCCTCAAAAAGATGACCAAGCAAGTCATCAATTACGAAAAAAGAGTCTTCTACTCGGAAACAGGCTTTGGAGACGCTACCGAATACTGGTCTCTGGATTTTTCCGTGCCGGGACAATATGACGTAATATACAATCACATACTCACCCACAAGTACTACATTAACATGAACAAAAGCGATGAAATCGGTATGGATCTGGCCATGCAGTCATGGCTCTATCATGTCTATCTTCCGGTCATTAAGGTCATCGACCGCTACAAAATAATGCGATATTTCAGGCACAGGACAAAAAGCGATCTCTATGTCTGGATGATAAAGTACTGGGATGAAATCAAGGGCAAGTTCGGCGAGCAAACGACTCTGGATGACATTGCGACACCTTTCCTCCGAACTTTCGGTGAAAGCGAGTTCAGGCACCTGAGGAATAAGCTGAAGGGACTGCTTTTTAAGAAAAAAATAAAGGTTCAAGCCTAAAGAAAAACTTGACGGCTTGATATTCCAATGGTAAAATAATAATCTATGTAATAGAGTTTCAAATTGACTTTCACTTTGTAACTCAAAAAAAAGGGAGAAAAATGTTTACATCAGACGCAATTTCCTATATTCCTTTGTTCTGTACAGCTGCTGTATCAGTTCTAATAGGAATTCTTCTTACAATCATAAAAGTAAGAAGGACCGCAAAGGTTAGCTTCATTGCATATTTTGCGCTTGCGCTAATCATCTTCGCTTGTGTCTACACGGCTTCGCATCCAGGCATGATGCTCTTCTCACTTCTCCTGCTTCTCTCATCTCTTCTTTTCATTCCATACTGTATCATGCTGGCTTTCGGCAAACCAAAAGAGTATGTAAAAGCAGAAGAACTCACCGAAGAAGCTGAAGAAGCAAAACCAGAAGTAATCGTAGAAGAAATCCAGGCAGAAAAAATCGACCTCGTGGAAAAAGGCAAGGCTTTCGTTGCCCTGGCTGCCGATTCATTCTCAAACAAAGACGGAATGCAGCTTCTTCTTGATGAAATCAACAAAACCTGCGTGGAAGTAACTAAGGCAAACGGCGGCGCAATCCTCATGGTCGATGAATTCGAGGATTTAATTACAGTCAAGTCATTCAACGGTGACTTTCCTCCGCCATACAAGCTTCCGGACGACTTGCCCCATAAGCCGCTCCGAGTCTCAACCAGCTTCAAATACGCCCAGTTCCCTCTTCGAGACAACATTTTTGGCGAAGTCGCAACCGCAGGCAAGGCAGAGTTAATTCCAGTTCCAAAACTCGATGACCGCATCGTCGAAAACGGTCCGGAAGACTTCCTCAAACTCGGAAGCTATATTTTCCTTCCTCTCCGAATGCCAGGCAGGGATGTTGTTGTGGGCGTTCTTGCCCTTTCTAGAAATCCAGACACAGAGCCTTTTGGCGAGAGTGAATTCGACTGGGCTCAGACACTCTCAGGCTTTGCGGAGTCAGCATTAAAGACTGCTCTTAATTTCAAACAATACACGGAAAAACAGGAACTCACAAAGGAAGCGGACATTGCATCAGACCTTCAGGTTTCGCTTCTTCCAAAAAAACTTCCTCCACTTCCAGGAATCAACATCGGCACATATTCAGAGCATACGGCCGGCGTTTGTTCCGACATTTACGATGTAATCACTGCCCGACAGGACAGAATTTCCTTCGTAATGATGGATGTTGCTGGAAAGGGAATGAACTCATTGCTCGTAATGACAATGATTCGCTCAATGTTCCGTCTTATCGTAAACACAACCCAAAGTGCAGGAACAATCTTGAGTTGGGCAAACAGGGGCATCTGTTCGGAGCCAAACGCAGATCACTTTGCGTCAGTTGCCCTAATCAACTATGACCCGACCAGCAAGAAATTCCAGCTTTCAACAGGCGGAAGTGTTCCCGTCTATCGTTATAGTGTAGCTAAGGGAGCTGTAGAAAAAGTATCCGTAACTTGTGAACCAATTGGTATCGAAAAAACAACAAGTTATAAGGATATAGAGTTTACAGCAAGCCAAGGAGACATTATAATATGTTATACTGATGGTTTGGTGGAGGCTCTTAATGCACAGGGGCAGCAATATTCCCTTGCGAGCTTAACCAATATCATAAAAGCGAATGCTAAATTGCCGGGTAAAGATATTGCAAACCTGGTAAAAACCGATATCAAGAAGTTTATTGGTAACGAAACGCTGCGCGATGACCAGACACTTCTTGTGATTAAAATTCAGTAACTAAAGGAGTTAATTTATGGAACTGAAAATTAGAAAAAACGGAGAAGTTTACATTATCGATGTAAACGGCGAAATGGATCTTTACAACTCCTATAAATTAAAGGAACTCGTCATGAAAATGCTTGAGAAGAATGTAAAGAGCTTTATCATCAACCTTGAGCAGGTAGATTACATCGACTCGTCTGGAATCGGAGCTTTGATTTACATCTGTTCTACTATCAAAAAGATGAATCTCAAACTTGCAATTTCAAACATTCATGGCTCAGTAAAAAAGGTCATTGAGCTTACAAAACTCATGGGCTACTTTCCTATCGCAAACAGCGTTGAGGAAGCTCTTCTCATGGTAAACGAATAAAAAGCGAGGTAAACAGTAATGGAACAGATTAAAGAATTGCGTTCAGACGACAATGATCCATTGTTCGACACGACAAACATGCTCTATAAGGAGTTCCCATCGGATTTCCGCCAGATTCGCTATTTTACTCTTCTTATCGTCCAGTCAGCACCGCTTGAAATCAAAGAAATCAACCTTCTTGAGCAGCAGATTTCAGAGGTCATCAAGAATGCTGTTAAACACGGTAACAACTGTGACATCAACAAAAAAGTCAAAGTTTGGTATTCATTCAGTCCTTCACACGCCCACCTCATCGTTCAGGATGAAGGTGAAGGTTTCAAAGACCTTGAGAAATGGAACGAATTCAATCGCAAACGACTCGAAGCTCTTCACAACTCAGATTTCGAACAGCTTGCAAACTATGTTTCATTCCGCACAAAGAAGTCAGACGATCAGGACGGCGGTAACGCCCTCTTCGCAGCCCTCGAATACTGGGATGGTGGCTATGTCTACAACGGCAAACGAAACGGTGTAGCAATGCTCAAAAAATTCCAGAAAAAGCATCTTGGAGTTGCAGTAGAAGACTAATAAACTGATACAGCAAAAAAAACGCGGTTCTATAACAGAGCCGCGTTTTTTTATTTTTAAA
>OCVV011296452.1_pt1 | contig 16613 bp, 27 predicted proteins | sample 1539721 | NCBI WGS metagenome assembly OCVV01 (sample SAMN02144230, study PRJEB22623) | gut metagenome | biome: sheep rumen | host: Ovis aries | place: New Zealand | reverse complement strand
TATGATTTAAATGAACTTGATGTTATTAATGGAATTACTTGTATTCTCCAAACCAAATGGGATAAAATCTATCAAAAAGAAATGGATGAAGCAAGAAATTGGTTAAGGGAGAATCAAAATGAAGTATTAAATCAATATAACAATTTATTATTTAATGAAACATGGAATAAATATGCAAATGGAAATATTTCTGCATGGGAAATGGAAAGTTTATGTTTTTATTATCATGAACATGAATTAGCTAATATTGATAAACATAAATATGGTATTGTTGATTTTTCAACATTATCATATGAACCTGAAGTAGATTATTTCTTCAAAAGAGCTGGTAGAGATATTCCAATCTTTAAATTATATAAAATTGCAGGAACAATTATTAGTAAAAATAATACAAAAGCATCGGTTATGGTTTTAACAACAGATGGGGTTGTAAATGTTAAATTTACTAAAGAATATTATGCCATGTATAATCGTCAAATTTCAGAAGTACAAACAGATGGTAGTAAAAAAGTATTGGAAAAAGGATGGTTCTCTAGAGGAACCAAAATTATGGTAACAGGATATAGAAGAGAAGATACTTTTGTTGCTAAAACTTATAAAGCAACTGCAACACATCAATTATATAAAATTGTAAATGTTAATAATTCAAATATGACATTAGAACATGAAAGAGTTTCAATATAAAAGGAGTATAATTAATTATGATTAAAGATTCTGGTGAAAGAACATAGTTTAATACCGGCGCAGTTAGAGATATGCATGAAGGGAAGGGAGATATGCTCTCTCTTCCCATGATGGCGTTATTAAGATTATCACGTCATTATGAAGAAGGAGCAAAAAAATATGGACGTTTTAATTACTTAAAAGGTATTCCATTATCATCTTTTCTTGACTCAGCTGAAAGACATTTAGCTAAATATATTGCGGGATGGGATGATGAAGATCACTTGGCTGCCGCAGCATTTAATATTTTAGGAGCCTTACAAATGGAAGAAGAATGCCCTGAAATGTGTGATTTAGAATGGAGAAAAGGGAAAAAAGAATTTCATTATCCTAAAATGGAAAATACTCATGAAAAAACAACTGTGACACCAACTATAATTTTTAGAGAATAGATTGGTCAAAGATAATTAATTTAATTAACGATTTTTTAAATAATATAGTAACCCTAGAAATATTTATCTAATTAGGAGGATATATTATGATTTATGTTGTTAAAAGAGATGGCAGAAAAATGCCTTTTAACACAGAAAAAATTAAAAATGCAATTTTAAAAGCTTTTAGAGCAGTTGATGGCGAAATTTCTGATTATGCTGAAACAAAAGCAGAAAATATAGCTAACTATATTGAAGGCTATTGTGAAGAAGAAGTCCTTCCATTATCAATTGAATAGATTCAAGATTTAGTAGAAAATGGTTTAATGTCTACCAAAAGGAAAGATGTGGCTAAAGCATATATTAAATATCGCGAAGAAAGAACAAAAGAAAGAAACTGGAATAATAAAATGATGCGGGCGGCAGAAGAAAAACTTACCGGCACTAAGATTGATAACCAAAATGCCAATGTTGATGAGCATTCATTTGGCGGCCGCCGCGGAGAGTTTGATTCAGTAATTTCTAAACAATATGCTTTAGATAATTGTATGTCAAAAATGGCTCGTGAAAATCATTTAAATAATGAAATTTATATTCACGATTTAGATGCATATGCGGTTGGCATGCATAACTGTTTGAGCGTTCCTTTTGATGATTTATTGGCTAAAGGATTTAATACTCGTCAAACAGATGTAAGACCAGCAAATTCTATTAACACAGCTTTTCAATTAGTCGCTGTTTTATTTCAACTTCAAAGCTTACAGCAATTTGGAGGGGTAAGTGCAACTCATTTAGATTGGACCATGGTTCCATATGTAAGAAAAAGTTTTTATAAACATTTAATGGATGGCTTAAAATATATTGATGTACTAAAGAAAGTTAATGCGCTTACTGGACGTCCACCAGAAATTGATGATAAACATCCAGAAAATATTCCTATTGAAAATTGGAAACCATATTTTACAAATTCTATTTATAAATATGCAATGGATATGACTGAAAAAGAACTTCAACAAGCAGTTGAAGGCATGTATCATAACCTTAAGTAATTAGGGCGACTTAATAGTAATATTAAGAACATAGCTATCTAAACGGGGAAAATCTTATGAATAATAAGACAATCCCGTGCTAAATTTGTATCGTTAAATTAAAAAGAAAGGAGGCAAAAATGTATATAGTATATCAACATAAAAATAAAATAAATGGAAAAATATATATTGGTATAACCATGCAAGAGCCTGAAAAAAGATGGGGTTCAAATGGTTGTAATTATAAATCAAGTCCTCATTTCTATGCAGCTATTAAAAAATATGGCTGGGATAATTTTGAACATAATATTTTATTCACTAATTTAACTAAAAAACAAGCCTGTTAGAAAGAACAAGAATTAATTAAAAAATTTAATTCTATAGATAGAAAATTTGGATATAATTCAACTTCTGGAGGAGATATATTCGTTATGAATGAAGAAACAAAACAAAAAATATCTCAAGCCATGATAGGAAACAAAAATGGAATAGGCCATTCTTGCACAGAAGAAAAAAAGAAAAAAATTAGTGAAGCTCAAAAAGGAAAAAAACTAACAGAAGAACATAAGAAAAAACTTTCTGAAGCAGCCAAAAAAAGACATGTTCCTTGTTCTGATGAAAAAAAGAAAAAATTATCTCAAAATTATCCAAATAAAAAACAAGTTTATTGTCAAGAATTAGACACTGTATATGAATCTGTTCAAGAATGTGCAAGACAATTAAACTTATATGCTACAAATATATCTAAAGTTTGTAGAGGTATTCATCATACGACTGGTGGTTATCATTTTTCATATTATAACGATACAATAAATGCCTAACGACTATCCACATAAAATGTGGAGTAGGCTCGAGCGAGCCGAAATGGTAGCCCCCTCTATTAAGAGGGTGAAGATATAGTCTAATCTTTATGGTAACATAAAGAAGTTCATAAGAGAACTGCATAAGATTTGCGACCTTATGTGAATATAAATGTAATACATTACAAAGTAGAAGTGGAAATCAATTACCTTTTACCTCAATAAACTATGGAACTTGCACTCTGCCAGAAGGACGTATAGTTATAAAAGCATTACTTGATGGTAGTATTAAGGGTGTCGGTAAATTTCATAAAACACCAATTTTCCCATGTGGAATTTTTCAAGTAATGAAAGGCGTTAATAAGGAACCTGGCACACCAAATTATGATTTATATAGATTAGCCCTTGAATCAACAGCAAAAAGATTGTATCCAAATTATGCTAATGTTGATTGGAGCGGAAATGCGGGTTATGACAAAAATGATCCAGCTACATATTTCAGTACGATGGGATGCCGCACTGCCAATGGTTTCGATATAAATGCAGAACCTGGAATAAATCCGCAACGAAAAGATGGACGCGGCAATATTTGTCCTGTAACAATTATTCTTCCTACTCTTGCTATGGAAGTTAAAGAAAATTGTGAAAGATGTTTTTATCCAGATGGATATAAAAAAGAAATATTAATTGATGGATTTATAAATCGTCTTGATAAAAAAATTCACGAAGCAAAAGACATGCTTCTTGAAAGATTTGAATATATCTGTTCACAAGATCCGTCTTCCGCAAAGTTTATGTGGGAAAATAATACTATGTTAGGATATAAACCAGAAGAAGGTATCCGCTCTGCTCTTAAACATGGTACAATAGTAATTGGTCAATTGGGCTTAGCTGAATGTTTACAAATTCTTATTGGAACTGATCATACAACAGAAGAAGGTATGAAGTTAGCTAAGCGTATAGAACAATTATTTAAAGATAGGTGTGCTGAATTTAAACAGCAATATAAATTAAATTTTGGAGTATATTATACTCCTGCTGAAAATTTATGTTATACCGCCATGAAAAAATTTAAAGAAAAATATGGAAACATTCCAAATGTAAGTGATAAAGAATTTTTTACTAATTCTATGCATGTGCCAGTTTGGAAAGAAATTGATCCATTTACTAAAATTGATATTGAAAGTCAATTAACAGGTTACTCTTCTGCTGGATGCATTACATATGTAGAGCTTGATAGCGGAATTCTTCATAATATTGATGCTCTTGAGCAAATTGTAAACTATGCTATGGATAAAGATATTCCATATTTTGCATTAAATATTCCTAATGATTTATGTTTAAATTGCGGATATACAGGAGAAATTAATGACGAATGTCCAATGTGCAAAAGTAAAAAAATTCAAAGACTTCGTAGAGTAACGGGTTATCTTACTGGAGATTATAAAACTGCTTTTAATCTTGGAAAACAACAAGAAACGGAAATGAGATTTAAACATTCTACATTATTAAGAGGATATAGATAATGGATACTATTAAAAAATCTATTCTTGCTGGAATATTAATAGGATTGGGGGTTATTATTAATCTCCAATCTGAAATTCCAGCAGTTGGGGCATGTTTATTTAGTTTTGGTTTATTAGTTATTATTCATATGCAATTAAATTTATATACTGGTAAAATTGGATTTTTAACAGAATTTTATGAATGGAAATTTTTAATAACTGTATTAATTTTTAATTGTATTGCAATAGCTGCAACAGTTAGCCTATATGCAATTGGTAACCAGAACTTTGTTAATATAATTTATGCGGCAGCCGCCGCTAAATTTTCAAAAAGTATTTTAACTTTATTTATAAATGCTTGTTTTTGTGGAGCATTAATTCATTTCGCGGTAAAAAATAAAGTTATTATATTTACTATTTTTGCAATTATGATTTTTATTTTAATTGGAGCAGAACATTGTATAGCAGATTTTCCTTATTTGCTATTTAATTTCTCTATAATAAATATTATTAAATTTATTAGTATTATTATAGGTAATTCAATTGGAGCGATATTAATTGAAAGGTTAAGTTAATAAAATGGATAGATATGCAGGACTTATAACAAATGATTTTGCAAATGGAACAGGCGTTTGTGTAAGTTTTTGGACTCAAGGTTGCCCACATAGATGTCCTGGATGTCATAATCCAGAAACTTGGGATTTTGATGGCGGAAAAGAACTTCCGACTGACATTAAAGGACAAATTATTAAAGCTATCTGCGCAAACGGTATTATTCGTAATTTTTCTATTTTAGGAGGAGAACCTCTTTGTCCACAAAATTTAGAAGAAGTAGATAATATTATAACCAGTGTACGAACAGCCTTCCCACACATAAAAATTTTTATATGGACTGGATATACATTAGAAGAATTACAAAAAATAAAAAATTTTCATATTATTAATATTCTATCACAAATTGATGTATTAATTGATGGATTATATAAAGAAGATGAAAAGGATATTACACTTGAATTAAGAGGTAGCAAAAATCAACGTATATTATATCGTGGAATTGATTTTTAAATAAAATTTTATTATAATATATATGGAGTTTTAATGAATAAAAATAATAATACACACAATGTTTCATTAGGAACATTATATGATTTTAACAAGCAAATGTTATCTAAACAAAAAAAATTAAATCAATTTGAAATTAATCAAATTAAATCAGAAATAGAAGAGTGGTTTAATTGGCAGATTGATGGATATGCTATGCTACTCTGTCGTGAAAGATATGATTTTACAATATTTCATTTATATGAAAAACAAAATTCTAACCCTTGTAAAATTGCAGTAACAGAACTTATTGATTTGCTTAAAAATAGAGGAGAAATTCTTTCTATTGAAAAAGACATTACAAATAGTTATATGACTAATAACGCTTGGGAAATTTGGCTTAAAATTGATGGAGAAGCATTTGCTTATTATTTATTTAATTGTGATGATTGGGTTATTCAATGTTAATTGTTGAAAAGAGGTATATATGAAAAAAATTATTGGAATTATTCATCCTTTTGATATTTATCAAACTTTTTATGTATATTAGGATGGAAATAAACTTGAAATAACACAAACTAAAGTTAAAGATATTCCTGATACTATTTTTGAATTATCTAGAATTTATGACGTTTATCAAGTTGATTTATCAGGAGCTGAACATTTTAATAAAGGTATTATAAAACAAATTCAAGAAAAAGAGTTGACAAAATATCAAGAAAATAAATTAATTATAAAATGTATTTAAAACAAAAGGAGATAAAAGGATGTCAAAATATTTAGTTAGTACAGTAGAAACTTATAGAGTTGATACAGAAGCAGAAGCAACAAAAGCAATTGAAGAAGCTAAAGCAGATAAATCTTATGTATTAGGAAAATATACCAGTGAGCACAAGGAACAAAAGTCAAAAGGCGAAGTCATTGATGAATATTGGAAACTTTCTTTAACAAAAATTTTTAATAATATTAAAGAACCCGATTCTACGGTAACTATTAATTATGAGGTAGACTAATAATGGCAAATATCAAAGTTAAAAAATTAAATAATTTAGCAAAAATGCCTTCAAGGGGTTCTTCAGACGCGGCAGGTTATGATTTATATGCCGCAATAAAGGAAAGAATTGGAATTCGACCACATGAAACTGTAAAAATCGGAACTGGTCTTTCTTTTGAATTACCAGAAGGAACTTTTGCTGCAATTTTTGCGCGATCAGGTATTGCTACTAAGCGAGGACTTCGTCCTGCAAATTGTGTAGGTATTTGTGATTCTGATTATCGAGGGGAATATATAGTTGCATTACATAATGACACTGAAGAATCACAATTTATTGAGCCAGGCGAAAGAATTGCTCAAATGATTCTTCTTCCTTTTGTTGAGATGTCTTTTAATGAAGTTGATGAATTATCAGATACAGTTCGTGGCGCTGTGGGGTTCGGCGGTTCAGGTCGTTTTTAATGAAAATACCATTAGCAATTAGCTTCTCAATTTTATTTATAATATTAGGATTAATAGACAGAAAAACAATGTCTGAAGAAGAATTAAAAAAAAGAATATGGTTATTTAACCACGGATTTTATTAAATAAAAAAATAAAAGGGCAGATGATTAAATCATCTGCCCTCTTTTTTATTTACTCATTGGTAAATTTGTTTTTATATTTCTACCACCATTTGCATATGTGGCAAAATCAACAACTGCCTTAAATTGCTTTGGATCAAAGTTTTCAACAATCTTAGCGGCGGCTTCCGCATTTGCGGGTAAATCATCAATTAACTAACTAATTAACGCTCCCGCGCTCATTCTATGTGCAGAACTTGCTTCCTTAATAGCATTAAGTTGTGCAAAAAGTTCATTATATTCATCTTCATTCATTGCTTGGAAAAATGGTTCATAAAATCCATTACTCTTTAATGTATCATATAATTTAAATTCATCTTCTCTTTGTTTTTCTGTAAATGAAATATTTGTATACATATAAACTAAATTTAATTCAAAATACAAATTTAATTTAAATTCATTATATGCACCATTTTCCAAAGATTTCTGTAATGTTACCATTAATAAATCATATTTATCCTGCGCGGGAAGGTATTGAAGAACTTCTACCTTCTGTCCGCAAAAATCAAAAGTTTTCACAGAAGTATTAACTTTTAACTTCATATTTGCATAAGATACTTTCATATTTAATTCTCCTTTTAACTCATATAAATTAAAACATTGTAACTCCAGTCTATTTAAAAACTTTTTGAAGAGTACGTTGTGCAGCTTTTTGACTATTTGTAAGCAGATACGCACGATAATCTTCTAAATTTTTTAAAATATTTTCAACAGCATTTATATCAAGCTATTCAAGTTTATCATAAAAAGAAATGATATTAAAAGCTGTTGTTATATATGCGCCTATACTAGCTGTACTAAAAAGTGTATTAGATTTTACTGCAATATGAACTTGACCATCACTATTTTCAACAACAATATCACCTTTAACTATACCAGGAATTTTATCTCCTTTTTGAACAAATTTTGTCATAAAAGTCCCAATATTAAATTCACTTACTGCTGTCATTTCTTGTATACTATTTACAAGAAAATTAATATATCCCTAAGAAATAAATCCTTTTGCAGTTTTTATAGACCATGCCCATTTTGGATGATGAAAATTATCAACTCCTTCAGGTGGACGTTGCCAATAAACTGTTTTTTCATGTTCTTTAACCCAAGGATTATTTGGTTTTGTATTATCATTAAATCTTTGCATAATAATTTTAAATAACGCTTGATGACTCTGGATTCTTTTATTTAATGTATCTTCATAAGCTTTTTCTACGCCAGAGGGTAGTTCTTGTATTGTATTTTTAAATGTTTCTGGATCATTTATTTTTATATTACCACGAGGACGAACTTTACCTTTCTGTGCCATTTTATAGATTTGAAGAGCCTAAGCTTCATCAACAAAGAAAGTTTCGCCAGTTTCTACATCAACCCAAACAAAATTAATTTTTCTACCTAAAAAAGCATTAAGTTGAGATTCAAAAAGATATTGTGCTGTAATTATACTTCTTAATTTTTCATTAGATTGATGCATCTCTTCTTTTAATGCAGCTAAACCTCTATCTTTATATAATCTTATTCTATTCTATAAATGATTATAATCATTTATAATATTTTCAAGTTTTTTTATAAATTTTATAGCAGAATCCATTAACATTTGTGCGTCACCAATAAACTATTTTTTTATATCATCTGCTACAAATTGAATACCAGTTTTAGTTATTTCATCAGCCATATATTTTTCACCAACTTAATAAAAAAAATGGGAGGATTATATAATAACCCTCCCTATTCTTTTTTAATTAATCATTAACCCTGTGTTGGGGTATCGCCTTCATATGCATCATCTGCGCCATCAACAGAATCACCATATCTAGTTACAACACCATCAGCTTCAGTTCTCGGAATAGACTCTTCAATAACAAATCCACTCGGATGTGGGAATAATGGCTTAGCTTCGTACTTAGCTTCTGTTGCATCATCAACAACCTGGATAGCACAAAGAACTTTATTAGTCTTATTGAAGTATGTATATCCAGGGAACACGTCCATAGTAAATGTGAAGGTACTAGGATCACCAGTGGAAGCCATAGAGAAGGTAAAGTTAGATTGAATCTTAACATTCGGGAATGTTAAATTAGCAGGTAAATCTTTACCATCAGATTGACGTCTAAACAGAGTATCTGCTTCTACATAGTAGTATCCACCAAAGTGTTCTGCATCGATCTGAAGCTCGGAAACAGTTCCCTCTTTCTTAAGCACATAATAGTCAACCATAACTGCGCCAGAAAGACCAGCAACATTAGAATGAGTTAATTTCTTACCACTATTATCAACGCTCCATCCAGTAAGGACTTCACCAGTTAAATCACCATAAGAATCAAGCTTCATAATATAAATTGGAGCAGTTGGGCAAACTTTCTCAGTAGACTCTAAAGCATCTGTTAAATCAATTTCAAGTCCACCAGTAGTAGCAGAACCAATAACTGCATTAGTTGTCTGGTGGAAATGAACCTCTTTTTCAGAATCAGCCGCACCTTTAATAACTCCGGCACCAGATAACATAGCAAAGCTAACAGGAGAAAGAAGAGCATCTTCAACTGTGAAAGTTAAAGTTTTCTCACCTTCCCAAGCAATTAAACGAGTATTACCACGACCACCAGTAGCATAAACAGTGGTTGCAGCACCTTCCATAGAAGATGTTTTTGCGGTATCCAGATAAAAAACTGGCTGACCTTTTGCAAAAGTCTGATTACCAATTCTTTGTTCATTCTTTGCTCTGAACACTACATTAGCAATTTCGCGTACACCAAATTTCATTTGGATTTCCTCCTTATATTTTGTACAAAATATTTTATATGTTTCATATTTTTAACTAACGTTCATGAATATCTTTTAACCAATCTTCCGGTTCTTCCATGCCAGTAGCTCCAGCAAGTCTACCTTTTTCCCATAAATCATAATGTGATTTTAATTTATATCGGTTAAATTCATCCATTAATTGATAAACAGTATAATTCATTAAATCATTTATATTTTTTCGCTATCCAACAGCAAGAATAGAAATATAACGATTTAAAATGGAAATTTTTTTATTGGGCGCCAGCTTCGCCTTTTTCTATCTTCCTCTTTTGATTTGATTAGCAATTTTTTTTGCTAATTCGCCATCGGGATTATACTATTTATTTTCTTCATTTGTAAGACAAAACATATTAATCAAAATTTCTTTAAATTTTTCAAAATTTTCTTCATTAATTTCACTTTTTTCATTAGTCTAATAATTTTGCAATAGTATTGTCTTATTATCCAACAAAATTTTACTTGTTGGGAATAACAATGCAAGAAGAGATAACACTCCTATTCGAGCCTAATAAGACTAGAAATTTTTTTCTTGTATCATCATCATTATTATATTAAAATTTGACTTATTTAATAAATCAACTTTGTCCTAATTTGATAAAATTTCTTTATCAAATTTTAATAGTTCACATGCTGACCAAAATTTTTGTTCAGTAATATATGCAATCTCTTTTAAACGCGGTTGATGAATTGTTAAGCTAGCCTATGGAAAAGGAAGATCGTTCCCTGATAATAAAAGTAAATCATCAATATTCATTTTTGAATCCAGTCATGAGAACTAGGTAATGAATCATCAGTTCCATGAATTGCAGAATAAGATAGAGTATAACCAGATAAAGTTTCATCAAGGACTAATTCATTACATCCTGCAAATTGAAAAGTTCCAATTCCTGAAAGTCGAGCTTTATTTAAAATTCCATCAATATATCCAGCAATTTTTAAAGGTCTTATTCTAAAATTGCCTAAATCCCAACAATCAGTATGACAAAGTATATCAATATAAACATTGCAATCTCTAAATTCAGGATTGCTTTGATTAGAAATAAAATTATCAAAAGAAAAAATTAAATAACTTTTAATTTCCTCATGCTCTGCCATTTTTACTTTTGGTTCAAATTTAATGTAACCCATTTCCCGCAATTTAGCTAAGCTCATATCTTTTATTGCATTTTTATATACTTCACTTGTTTTATTATCTAAACAATCTTTTGTATTAATTACTAATAATTTTTTTAATTCATCGCTATATGGTTGACTTTCAATAAAAAGTCTCCTTAAAATTGATTCTAAATCTTTTTCACAAGATAAAAATGATGAAGTAAAATCAATTGGTCTTAAAGCTAAATCTTTTTTCATATGTCTTGTCTACTCCTTTTATCTCTTTATATAGCAATAACTTTTACGTCTAATGTAATATCGTCCTGTCCATCAATTCTATATATTAACGTAAAAATTCCTACTTTATCAATAGCAATATTCAATGGAATAATTTTTAAAGAACTCTTTAAATCTTGCTATTCGTTATCCCATTTTAAATACCAATGTCCATTTTCAGCATTATGAATTTCATAATATGCTTTACTATATCGCTGAACAGTAGTAGGTCCATCAATATAGGCGGCAGCCGCATCTATGGAATCTTGTTCACTAGTATTTGTAGTGTTTTCAGCCTAAACCGCATCAGCTATAGAATTTTCAAAATATTCATCTAAAAATACTTGAATAATTCCATCTCCATAATAAGGATCTACGCCGACAACTTGCCAGGTTTTTTCTTTATTATATCTTGGATCTAAAACTTTTACTGTTTTAAATCTTTCAAAATAATTATTTGTATTTTCATCAGCTGTAATATACATAACTAATGAATAATTTAAAGTATTCCATTCAATACCCGCTTTTTGAGTCCATTCAATGGATGTTTCAACAGGACCTCTAATATAAACCCAATAAGAATTATCCCCTATTTTTACCTATTGATCGCATCTACGAATTTCAGACCTAAAATAAGCATCTTCTTCTATATACTATAAATACACCAACCAATGTGTATTTGTTTCCTTCCAAATAAAAACATCTCCTGTTTTTATATTTATATCAATTTCACCCTATGATGTTTTTCCTATCCTTGGAGCATTTAAACAAATGTCTTTGTATGGAATAGAAATAATTTTATTATCATAAGCAGGCTTATTTTTATCTGGATTAATTAAACATCTAAATTCTTTTCCATCTGATAAAATAGCGGTTGCGGCTTGATAAGAATATAACAAAGCTTTTTTTAATCCATGTAACTTATCATTAATAAATCTTTGTTCTTGATTTCCGCCTTGATATTGTAATCTTTTATTTAATAATTCTAAGGACATTTTGTATCTCCTTTACAAATTATTACTTTTTGTAACTCATTCATTAATCCTAAACATTCAAAAATTGTTCTTCTATAACAAGAAAAATCTTCATCATCAATTAATGAATAAAGTCCTTCTAGCTTACTTAATAATGGAAAAAAAATTTCTGAATAATTATTATTCATTAATCGTTGCATTCCTGCAAGCTATTCCAATATTGTTTCTAAAGGCTTTTCCCAATTTTCCTATTCTTCTCTGATTGGTAAAAGCTTATACACTTGATTTATAAGATTTTGCAATCTATTAGAGACATCTTCATCAAGTATTTTTACATTATATTTTAAAATCACATTCTTACCCTCCAGAAAAGTTTTTATTTCTCAATAATAAAACCAATATCACCAACTAATGTCTAAGAACATCCAGCTGGTGGGGTAAATTGTCCAGCTGAATGTTTTAAACATAATTTTAATGATCCACCACCAGTTCCAACAGCAGTAGTCCCATCCGCCTTATGAAAAATTTTTCCTGTAAAAACATCTGACTATACAGCAGTAGTATTAGTTAAATCTATAAGGGTTCTATCTTTATATATTATTTTATTTAAAGCCATTTATTAACCCTCCTAAACTGTACTTGATATATATGCTGTATTTCCGCCATAATCATTTGGCGTCTATTGATAATCTAATGTAATATGTTCTTCTGTTACAAACCAATAATCTCCTGGTTGTTGATTTGTAGGTTGAGTTGTTGAAATTAAAACATGTTTTGTACTAAACCATTCTTGAATTTTTCCATCTTTATGTATATAAATTGGATGAACAGATTGCAAAGTACATTGATATTTTGAATACATTTGTCCGATATAAATATATACATTATCACTATCCGTGGTTGGAAGTGAATCTGCCCACCACGTATTAGCAAGATAGAATTTATTATTTGTAATAGTGCCAACTAAATAAAAAGGTTTTCCTGCTGTAGAAAATTGACCACCGTTTGTACTATATCTAGTATCAAAAGATATTGTGTGCCAACATGCAGATTGACCTGCAGCTGTTCCACTAGTATATGTACCTGCACTTTCATATAAAATGGGTGAATCAATTATAAAACCAGAAGTATTTTTTGCTTTAGTTGTTCCAGTGTTACTTGATAAAACTAAACTCTACCAATGTGTTTCATCTACTTTCATTATAAGAGAGTATCTTGCTATACCTTTTGGACCAGCAATGCAAGATCCTGCATATTCACCTATAGTATTTGTATTTGATACAGTATAGTCTGCTCTGGTCCATCTAGCCTCCGCCGTGGCTGTACCAGAAACAGAAATAGAACCAGCGTCCCAATAAGTTAAAAGAATTGTAGAACCCGCCGCATAATGAGTCGTTGCTCTAGTTGTACCAGTATAATAAACATTTATAGGTCCAGTTGTAGTATTATTTGATAAAGTTAAATTTAATGTAACATTTTTACTACTAAGTCCAGCATAAGGTAAATAATATGCAATTGTTAATCCATCATAAAGTGCAGGAAGATCAATCTAACCAGTCCAATGCTCGGTAGCTGCAGTCTGAGTTCCTATTACTGGAACAATACCCGTTAATCTAATATTTTCAACCTTATCTAAACCAACATCAGCTTTGGTTACATTAACAGTATCTTCATAAGCTAACGCACCTAATCCTTTAACAGATACATTTGTACCAGCTATTTTTATTTGTCCATTTTCGTCTCCAGTTGCTAAATCAATTCCGTGAGTATGATCTTGTCTAGCATAATTTGTAGATGAGCCTTGAGCACTTGCAGACGCCACTTTTCCAGGGGCAGCGGTTGCAGCTGTATAAGTAGTATCAGTTGCCGCGATAGTAACTTTATCATTAGTTGCATCTGGCGTTAAAGTAATATTACTTCCTGCTACCAATTCAACAGTATCAGTTTTTGCATCTGCTGCAATCGTTGTGCTACCAACTTTTATATTACTAAAAGCATTCTGATTAACCTCAGCTCCATCCGCAACATTCAATCCTGTTCTTAGTGTTGCGGCAGTTACAACATCTGTCGTTGTACCATTAATTGTTTTTGTTAACTTTTTATTTGTTGAATCCCATGTTACAGTAGATACAGTTGCGGACTTATCTGCTTTCCCGCTAATATCTTGATGAGATGTTAAAAAAGTAGTTCCTTTAGTTGCAGTTATCGCTCCGTTTGAAGCAGAAATTGCTGTAATAGCATTGCCAGAACCAGAGGTTGTTACTGTAGTAACTGTATCAGTAAAAACAGGATTATTCCCAACTTCTACGCCATTTATAGTATTTACTTGAAGATTATTTGTAGAACTGGCATTTCCAGTAATAATTAAATCTCCTACAGAAGCTTCTTCCATAGTGACAGAATCTCCAAAATTTACTGGGCCTGTTACATTGCCTCCTGCTAAAGGCAATGCATCACTATCTTGCAATTTATATATATTTCCACCAAATTCTATTTTATCTGTAGTGTATGTTGCCATTTTTATCTCCTTTTATCACCTTATTTGTCCATGAATAATTTCAGACTAATCAATTTCCGCTTCATTATTATAAAGTGATAATATATCTTCCGCAGATAATGCAGTCGCATAAATTCTAAAATCACTTATTTTTCCATTAAAATAAGGGGATGTAGGAGAAGCGGTACTTGCCTCGCATCCTAAAAATAATCTTGCATTAGTATTATATTTTATTCCATACGATGTATAAGCATAACTTGAATGAAGCTATCCATCTAAATAAATTTTATTTCCAGTTGAATCATAAACAAAAGTAAGCATATGCCATCCAGCGGTCATATCAGATATTTTTAATTCTTTAGAACTATATTTATATGTATGCGATGTATGTTTTGCATTTGTTGCTACATAAACAGGAAATCTCATATAGCCAGATGAACCAGATTCTGTATTCCACCCGCCAGATTCAGTACAAGAAAATAATTTCGTAGTTGATGTCCAATTTTCAGAATAAACCCACAAATTTATTGTCATAGCCTATTGATATTGAGACATCCAATTATTTTCACTTACTTTTATATAGCTAGTATCTGCGCTTTTAAAAACAGAAGAAACCCCATATTTTGGTGTATCTGAATCATAAGTAATATTATGTTTAATACCATTATTTTGATAACCAGATATATCATACTATATATTATTATTTAATCCCAATGTGTTATATAATGTTTCAGAAGAATTTGGACACCACGGTGTATTTTTATTACCTATTTCTAATTTTATATTTTTTATATATAATATTCCCGTAGTATTATTATTATTTCCTCTACCATATCCTTTATAATTACTAACAATAATTGAATTAATATTAGTTTTTGACGTTTGTTTAGTAAAAACATACCTTTTATATTCTGTTGTTACCGACACGCCCTGAGTAATGACTTCTTGAGTGTTATCATTATGTGCTAAACCAATATAAAAAACATCTGAATTAGACATTTTTGCATCAAATGATAAAGTATAGTCAATATTAGTTGTAAGTGTTAAATTATTCAAATTCCAACGAAACCACTGAGCTACATCAGACTTTCCGCTTTTTTCAACATTAGAATTTAATAATAAATTTTCTTGTCCATAATTACATCTATTTAAAGGATAATGTAATATTAATCCTTTAGCAATTTCCTTTACTTCTGTTGAATTTAAAGCATGATTATAATAACGTACATCATTCATATATCCATTTAAATAATATGAAGATGTCCCTCCTATATAAAAATTTGAAACTGCAGTAGTGTAAGACCCCTTTGAGGCATTTTTAGAAAACACTTCATTACCATTAATATATAATTTAACAATTGTCCCATCATAAGTTGCACATAAATGATACCACTAATTTGCAATCATTGAATGAGTATACCGATTTGTTCCAGTGCTAGAACCATCAATGGAAATATTAATATAATTAGTATATTCCATATACAATCCTAAACGACATTTAGCATATCCGCCCAAATCTCCTAATTGCAATAAATTATAAAAACTAGAGTTCCCAGGTAATGAATTCATTTTAATCCAACATGCTAAACTGCCAACAGAAGAAGAAATTGTAGAAGGTAATGTATTTATTATTTTATTACTACTACCATTAAAAGAATAACATTTACCAATTTTTCCATTATTATTAACAATAGCTCCATTATTTACTACATTTACATTTTTAATTCCTTGATTATGTAAATCCCCATTAAGGGGTAACCAAACTTGTAAACTCATTTAATTACCCCCTAATTAGTTTGAACTTCCAGTGAAAGTTTGCGCGGCCGCCGTTGCTGCAGTATATCCAGTCCATGCTTTAATAGCAGATGAACTTCTACCAGGTAATGTAAC
>OCVV011332482.1_pt1 | contig 16618 bp, 18 predicted proteins | sample 1539721 | NCBI WGS metagenome assembly OCVV01 (sample SAMN02144230, study PRJEB22623) | gut metagenome | biome: sheep rumen | host: Ovis aries | place: New Zealand | reverse complement strand
TTTGTCGAAGAAGTTTTTCAGCAGTCTGAAAATGTATCTGTAAAGCGAAAAATCCGTTTGCGGTTTTTGAAAGGGGCTCATCCGAAAAAACTGCTGCCTGCCAGGAATAAAGTCGGATTCCAAAAAGTTTTCTGTAAGGGTTCTGCGAATGCCCGGAATTGAACATTTTGTCATTCACGCCACAAAAACCCATACTGGTTATTTCGCGACCATCTTCTGGATTTTCTGTTCCATCGATCACAATTATTATGTCTGCACATAAATCTGGAATTACAACTGAATGGATTTTTTCGAGTTCTGGCGAAGGAGTAGTCGGCGTTTCTGCTTCATTCCAGGAGGTCCAATAGCAGCGAACATAAGGAGCAAGAGCTTTATCAGGCAGAATCTCTTTATAGCCCGGATGAGAAAAGGGAGTTGCTGTTATTGGAAGAAACATTGAGATTATAATATCATGAAAATTCAGTTTCCTCCAGTTTCCTCTAGTTTGCGCTTAAAAAAGAGAAACGGCTCTGCTTGTAGAGACGCTTTATGTTGCGACTTGCTTGGGAGTGTTTTGATTTTTTACAAAAATGCATATAATTTGCAAGAAATTTGATTTTTATATGCATTTTTAGTCAAAAAACATCGTTTGGAGGTTTGCCGTGCAGGTCGGAGCCCCTAAGTGAGGGGTGTTTCATGCCAGGCATTCCTCTCTTTTTAGCAAACTATTTCCCGCAATTTTTCTTATGAGCCTTAATCTTTTTGATGGCCCAGGCGTAGTGGCTGGAGGTGTCGCTTACGCAATAATCTCCGAGGGCCGCATTACCTGTCCATGGAAAATAGGCCTGTGTAAAAAGTTCTTCGTTGCTGTAACCTTCAATTAGCTTCATGGCGGCGGCGTGGCTTTTTTTGAACATTGCCTTTGCGGCCTCGAGGCTTGTTTCCTGATGGCGCTTCCAGAACATCTGGTTCATTGCGCCGTAAGTTTTCCATGAATAGTCGGCTGGTAAAAATGCTATGGCGGATTTCTTGTCGGTTACGCCTTTGTTGTTCTTTGGAAAATCCAGTAAAAGCTGATGCCATTCGTAAAGGTGAATGAGCACGTCGCGCACATTTTTATCGCGGCTCCAGTGGGCTTCCTTTTTGCTCGGCTGGCCCGAAAAATCAAAAGGCGTGTTGAGCTCTTTTTCTGAAAGCCCGTCAATAAGGCTCATAAGAACTTCGTAGTTTTCCTGTGCTGCTTTGAGCAGGTCTTCTTTGTTATGTGGTCTTGGCATGGTTTTATCCTCCTAAGTTTTGAGATGCCCGGGCATGCTTCAAGAGTCTCAGCAACCGCCCGACCATGACATCAGTATAGCACGGGGCAGAGGTACAAAAAAGAAACAGCTTGTTGCTTTTTCGGGAGGGACGTGGTGGTGACAGCCCCGGGGAATGGAAAGACCTCGGAAGACTTAGCCTACGCCTTCCAGTGCTTGAGCTGCGAGAGCATGGAATCATAAAATTTCCTGCGTTCCTCATCATTCTGATTCTGCGGATTAGGCATGTGCTGTAAAAGAAAATCAATCAGCGAATCTTTTTGCTTATAGATAAATTCGCCGTCTGTGTAGCACCATTTACAGTAGTCTTCGTTGAAGGACTGGTCCGGCTCACGGCTGATCATTGAATCTTCGGTAAGAGGCATTCCACAGCACTGGCAGAAAAGCTGTCGCGGCGACCCAAGCAGCGTATTTATAGAAACATTGAATTCGCGCGAAAGAACTTTGAGCATCTCTGGATTAGGTTGAGTCTCTCCAGTTTCCCAGCGGCTCACAGCCTGTCTTGTAATGTTTACGCGGTTTGCCATTTCTTCCTGAGTAAGATTATTTTTTTCGCGAAGAGTTTTTAGTATTTCGAAAACTTCCATCCGTCGCCTCACTTTATGTTGATGATTAATTATAGCACAGGTTTTAAGAAAAAAGTAGGGCGTGCCCGCTTGCCTTCGGCAATCGGTCGGGCGTTACACCCTTAATCGAAGTTCCGTTAAAAACGACAGTCCATAGCGACTGTCGTTTAGGAACATCGAAAATTGGGGGTGTGAGATTTATCGAGCATTCCGCTATCGCTCCAGCCGCTTCCCTCGTTCACTAACTAACGTTAGTTCACTCAGTCCAGTGGCCGTCCGCAACCTTCGGTTGCTACCGTAGCTCCATGCCCTCACGCAAAAACGGGGCAAAATTATTGTAGAAAAATATTTCTTGCCTAAGCTGCATTAATATGATATAAGAAAAATATACTTAATATATCAAGGAGGTTGAGATAAGATTTATGATTTTTATGATTAACGATTCGACCTCCGCTCTTCACGCCTAGAACATTTCTTGTCCTGAAAGCGGAGCTGCATTGGATAATGAGCTTCCGAAACTATCATTCTGAACTTGTTTCAGAATCTGCTTGTGCTCTTTATTAACTCTAGCAATCAGGAAATTCAAATTGAAAACAAATAATATTATTACTGCGCGCGTATCCTGCGTGCAGAAGAATCTTTATACCCTGCTGCCATGTGCAGAGGATGGAACTGTCAACTTTGAGGTTGGCGTTGATGATAATTGCAACGCTGACGGTAAAGTTGTCCTCACCGAAATGACTGGCAAACTCAAAGGAAAATTTTACAACCTTAAACTTGAGCCACCAGTTGTCGGCGACTATGTAAAAGTCTTCACCAACGAATACGGCGACGCTTTGATTGATGAAGTGCTTCCCCGCAAAACTGTCTTCAAGAGGCCAAACCGCAGCGGCCACTCCGAAGCCTATGTGAAAAATCTCTTAGAGGAAACTATCGTTTCTAATTTTGATTATGTCTTTATCGTGACTTCACTTAATCAGGATTACAGCGAAAACAGAATTGCCAGATACGTTTCTATTACGCTCAACACCGGAGCCAAGCCTGTTGTGATTTTGTCCAAGGCAGATTTGTGCGACGACGTTGAGCTCAAGGTAGAAATCACAAAGGCTGTTTGCGACAAGGCAGATGTAATTGCAATCTCTTCTTTGACCGGTTATGGGCTCGAAGGGTTGCAGACCTATCTCCAAAAAGACAAGACAATTGCGATTGTCGGCTCTTCGGGAGTAGGGAAGTCTACGCTGCTCAACACTCTGAATGGTGCAGATTTGATGAAGGTAAACGCAATCCGCGACGAGGATGGAAAGGGCCGCCACACCACAACTTATCGTCAGCTTTTCCGTCTGCAAAACGGCGTCTGGATTATGGACACTCCGGGCCTGCGCGAAATCGGCGTACTCGACATGGAAGAAGGAATCGACGAAACTTTTTCTGATGTAGTTGCCCTTTTTGATCAGTGCAAGTTCAACGACTGTTCACACACAAGTGAGCCGGGCTGTGCAGTCCGCAAGGCGCTGGAAGATGGCACACTGAGTGAAGAGCGCTGGCAGACTTATCTTCAGCTTCATAACGAAAATGAATGGGGCAAAGCCAAGATGATGCAGATTGCAAAATTCACGCGCGAGTATCAGAGGAACAGATACAGTGGGTGGGATTTAACCTAGTGTCATCCCGAACTTGATTCGGGATCTATAAACTGAGATGCTGAATCCTGAACTTGTTTCAGTGGCAGCATGACGATAATTTTAGGAGAAACATATGAACATTACCACAAAGCAATTTCAATTATTATCAGACATAAATCTCGTATGGGATTTTCTTGTAGAAACTTACGACTTGAAAAATGACTGCGGTCGGCCTGCGCCATTTTTTGAATATGCGCTTACCTCTTCGTGGATGGATACTTCATATTCATTTTTGGACAGGCTCTGGTGTGACGGAGACAAGGTGGTCGCTTTTGTTTATTACGAAGCGCCGATCACAGATATCTATTTTAATGTCCGCAAAGGCTATGAGTTTCTGGCAGACGAGCTTGTAGATTATGCAATTTCAAACATGCCTCATTTTAACAACGAGCAGCAGTTTGTTTTATTCGATGGTCAGCAGTTCATAAAAGATGTAGCGGCAAAACGAGGCTTCAAGCAGGTTTATGAATGGAATGAAGGCATTTTTAATTTTAAGAACGAATTGAATTACGAGTTGCCGGAAGGCTATCACTTTGTGGATTCCAAGGATATTGATATTGTAAAATGTTCAAAGCTCTGCTGGTATGGTTTTGGACATGGAGAGCGTGGCGATTTTTCTGACTGGGATAAATACGACGACTCTATGGCCTGGACTCCCGCAAAATCTCACAAAGGCGCTTTGAGTCGAATCCTCTCTCCATCTCCACATGATAGCTCGCAGTACAACATTGTTATTGCAGATAAGAATGAAGAATATGTCTGCTTTTCCGGAATGTGGTGGGTGCCTCAAAATCAGCTTGCCTATATGGAGCCGCTTTGTACACATCCAGACCATCGCAAAAAAGGACTTGCCTCTGCGGCTCTTTCACTTCATTACAAAAGAATGAAAGCCCTGGGTGCAACTCACATGACCGGCGGCGGTGACCCCTTCTATCAGAAGCTGGGTTATGAAAAAGGCTACCACTGTACAGTCTGGAAAAAAGAATAATCATGAAGTCGGTCTTGATGTTAGGTTCGGCTTACAGCAGATACTGCTTTACAGTTTTTTCAATCTGCTTTGGCGAGAGAGGCCAGGTAGAAGTTTCCATGGAGATTATCAGATTCTTTCCGGGATAGATTTCGTTCTTTTCGTAGAGCTTGAGTTTCTGGGCGGCGCTGGCTGCGTATTCAGCGTCGTCCATTTTGCCAAAGTGCTCCCAGAGAAACTCCTGGCGGGTACGAAGATTCAGACAGATGAAATCCGGGTGGAAGGTGCGGCGCACGCCTTTTTCTGTTGTGATTTCCAGCGGGTACTCGTAGCGGTATGGAATATTGAGTCGGTGCAGAGTATCTGCAATCATGATTTCAGATTTAGAGCGAACGCGTTCGCCACGGGATGTATAGAGTTCTGGTGAGTCTTCTGAAAAGGGCTTTTGTGTGTATGGAACAGATTGCCAGAGTTCTGCAAAGTCTTCGGCAGGAAGGCAGACAGGGGTTATAAGCGGGCGGCGGTGCTTGTTTAGTTTTGCAAAAATCTGTGCTGCGGGAGTCGCAGATTTTTGCAGCCACTTGTAAGAGCGCAGAGTCTTTTGCAAAAACTTTAATTCTTTTTTAAGAGTGACAAGCAGCTTTATGTCGTAGTCTTTTTGGGCAAGGGCCTTTGCTAGCTTGTAGTTTTTCGCCTGAATATATTGGCCGCGGGTATCGCCGGCTTCTGTAATCTGATAATACTGAATTGTTTTCCCGCTTTTAGAAATGCGCAGAGAACCGGCCGGCGCCTTTTGCAGTTCATTTTCTTTCTGCTCCAGAAGTGCGTTCACCTCAGAAAGCCTTGCAGCCAGAAGCGGCTCGAAGAAAAATGGAGAAAGCTCTTCGTTTTCAATGCATTTTGTGAACTGCATACTATAAATGTAAGTATTTTAGTTTAAGGCGGCAAGAAAAAAGTGAAAAATTTTGAAAAAAAGAGTTTTTTATAATGCTTTTCAGCTGAGGCTACGGATAAAAATCGAGTGGGGAGTGATTTTTATCCGTATGAAATCAAAGTTTTCCAAGGAAACAAAGCCTGAAACACGGATAAAGCTGAGTAGGTGAGACAATTTATCCGTAGGCAAACTGGTATTTCATAAGAATTCCTATCATATTGAGGCACGAGATACGGATAATTTGGAGTGTTTGATGTTATTTATCCGTGGCACGCCAGAGTTTTTCAATGTAATGCGACTTAATATACGGATAAACCACAGCATACAGCGTGTTTTATCCGTAGAAACTACATTTTTCTCCGTAAAAGCCTCATCAATCGAATAAAATCTACGGATAAACGAAAGTACTCCACGCAAATTTATCCGTATCACCAGCCGATTTTACGCCCATACACTTTTTTTCTGAAATCCCGCAGGTTTTGAGCTATAATCAAAGTATATCCAAAACTACTTAAAAAAAGGAGCTTCTTATGATAAAAGTTTACTGTTATTCCCGCTGCTCAACCTGCAAAAAAGCCCTAGGCTGGCTGGACACTCAGGGTTACAAATATGATTTAATAGACATTAAAACTCAGCACCCGGATGAAAAGACTTTGCGAAGCCTGCACAAAAAATCCGGCCTGCCTCTGAAAAAGTTTTTTAATACCAGCGGTATTCTTTATCGCGAAATGGAGCTTTCCAAAAAACTTCCTTCAATGACAGAGGACGAACAGTTTGCGCTCCTTGCTTCAGACGGAATGATGGTGAAGCGGCCTCTTTTAATAACTGATTCAGCGGTAATTCCCGGCTTCAAAGAAGACCTCTGGAAGGCGGCACTACAGTGAAAATAATTGAAAAAATATTTGATACAGTTTTACTTCTCACACCGGATGGCAGGGAAGATTCTCGCGGCACAATGCAGGTTTTCTTCAGTAAAAAAACTATCTCGGAACTGCCGGTTGATTTTAATATCACCGAACAACGGATTTATAAGATTCCCAAAAAACATACCTTCTTTGGTATTCATTATCAGAAAGCAGAACCTGCAAAGGGAAAGATTATAAGTGTAATTCAGGGAAAGGCTATGGATTATATAGTAGACCTCCGTCCAGATTCCAAGAGCTACAAGCAGTATAAAAGCTTTGAGCTTAATGCAGACAGACCGCTTCTTGTTTTTATTCCAATCGGTTTTGGACATGGTTTTCTGACTATGGAAGATAATACAATCCAGGCCTTTGCTGTAGATGCTGATTTTGAAAAAGAAAGTTCTGGCATTGTAAATTACAAAGATCCTGAAATCGGACTTAAACTTCCGGTAGAAGATATCATAATTTCAGATTATGACAAAAATGCAAACTAACGTTAGTTAGAAAAAAAATAAACAGTAATGTGAGTCTTAAAATGGATTACGAAATCACTGATTATATTACTCCAGAAGAATATATGGAAATGAGAAAGCTTGTTGAATGGAGCGAGTTTCCGTTGGAACAGGCAGCAGAAGGCATAAACCATACGTCACATCTTGTTGTTTTTAGAAAAGACGGAAAAGTGATTGCCCTTGCAAGAGTTCTTACAGACTATGGTTATGTCGTTTATATTGCAGATGTAATTGTTCACCCAGATTTTCAGGGGCAGGGCCTAGGACGTGCGCTTATGAATAATGTGTTGGCTTATATAAAAAAACAGCTAAAGCCAGGCTACAAAAAAATGGTAAGCCTTATGGCAGCTCAGGGTAAAGAAGATTTTTATAAAAAGTTCGGATTTGTTGCACGCCCTAATGAAATGTACGGCTGTGGAATGTGTCAGTGGATTAAGACAGAAGAAGGGAGTGAAGTACCGGAACTTTGTGATTATCAGTCAATCGCAAGAACTTTATAAGCTTCAATCAATTTTTCGAGGTTGCAGGCGGCATTTGCAGGACTGGTACTAGGCAGGCATTCAACTTCCAGCTTATAGCGTTCTTCATATTTTTCTGCGCAAGTTTTTTTCCAGAGTGACCAGGCAGTTTTTCCTGTACAGAAGACTCGAGAAATTTTTGAATGGCCCAGGATTTCGTCAAAGTCGTTTGGCCTTGCATTTTTAATTGAAGAATCGGCGGCACCGGAAATCTCGCAGCTAGCAAGCACATCCCAAAGGGCAATGTGATGCCGAAGAAGAAAATCACGTCTTTCAGAAATTGCGGCTTCTCTGTCAGGCGAATTGTTGGGGTAGCGCAGGGACTCTCCAAAAACCGCCGGCAGTACCTTCCAGAATCTGTTTTGAGGATGCATATAAAAAAATCCTGCTTCCCTACTTTTTGGCGAAGGCATAGTCCCAAGGATCAGAACCTTGCTTTCTGAATTCCAGACCGGTGGTATTTGATGAATTATTTTTTGCAATTCTGATTTTTCGATCATACGATTATACTTAAACGAGACTAGCTCTCATCATTTCAAAATCATCCGGGGTAATTTCAAAATGTTCCATATCAACATGTCCGTCCACAAAAACAACTCCCTCGGCTTCAAGCTTTTCCTGCTGAATATCAGGTCCGCCAAAAGCAAAACTTCCGGAACAAAAGCCCTTCGCATTTACAACTCGGTGGCAGGGCGTAACTGCATTACTAGGATTTTTGTGCAAAGCATTTCCAACGTAGCGGCGAAGATTACGATTTCCCACAAGTGCTGCAATCTGAGAGTAAGTAGCCACTTTTCCGCGAGGAATGAGTCGCACCGCCGCATAGATTTTTTCTGCAAGTTCCATGTCCTTACATTAGCAGATTTTTTTGCTTTTGTTCAGTCAGCGGACTGAGAGGATATGGTCAAATTATATGATTTTTTTTGCAATTTCTGGCTTATCACTTCAAGAAATCTTATTTTTTTGAATAATTTACATATAAATTCAGCTTTTTTCTCATTTTATATGTACTTTTTATAAGTTGAACACTTTTTTGATTTGAAAAAGTCATATATTTTTCAAAATTTCTTTAAATTATATGACTTTTTGCCATAAATCACCCCTTTTTTTAACCCAAAAGACTTTTTTTCGAATAAAAATACATATAATTTAGACATTTTATTGAAATTATATGTATTTTTATAACTTCAAGCCTTTCCGGTAACAGGTTTCTGTCAAAACAATTAGGCTGTCGTTAAATTAGTAGTTTAATTAAATCAAAAACTATAGACACCAGGGCATTGCGGGCCCGTCTGGTAGAAAAAACTATTGCATTTTATGTGCAGTGATGATTGTATAACTGTAAGCATTTACCGTAATGACACAGCCACCAATCCTGCAATACCAGTTTTTTCCTTTACGTGTGATTGCTGCCTCTGGAGATTCTATCTGCTTTTTGCACCAGGCGACCACATCTGGAATATCAACTCCAAACCCAAGATTGCGGCGTATGCGGTCTAGTCCCATAGGAGTAGTGTGAAGTTTGGCTAGATTTTGTAAAAGTTCGTTTGATTCTTTCATTCTTCTATCCTTGTATAAACTTCAATATGATTTCCTTCTGAATCAACAAATTCAGCGACCCAGTTTTTGCCTATTCTGGTTACAGGAAAACAAATTCCTTTATCAGAGATTTTACGCTTCAGTTCTTCAATATTTTTAAAACATATACTTGGCAGACAATTACTTCCATAGGAATGCTTTTCGTCAACCTCTTTATAAGCAAACAGATGAAAGCGGAATCCATTAATATCAAAATATCCACCTAACGTGCTTTTATTACAAATCTTTTGTTCAAAAAAATCTTCATAAAAGTTTGTTGCTCTTTCTAAATCATCAACAATTATGTAGAGAGAATCAATACAACACTTCATTTTTTATTCTCCTATTTTTTTCACAGGATGTCGTATTACAGTTTTCAGATTTTCAGCACTTGTCTTACGCGGGTCGCTCAGGTAGATTTCGTGATGAAGTCTTGTGGCGGAAAAATCTAACTGCCAGCCGTTAGTTTCTGCATATTCATCCATCAGTTGAATTGAGGCTGGTTCGTCATCATATGACCCCTTGTGCATAATCTGAACGCAATCGCCTTCTTCAAATGTCAGTAATTCTGCGTGGGAACAGTCTAGTCCTTTTTTTGCTGCTACGACTTTCTTCGCCCATTCAAAATCTTTTTGTGTTACAAAATCCGGAAGCCGAATTACCGAAATCCAGTTAAAGGAAGATTTATCTTTATAGTCAAAGCCCGGAACAACTGCTCCGTTTTTCTCCTGCCACCAGAAGCCTTCCAGCGGTGGGACAACATAATCAAAATAACCTTCAATTCTGTGGTCACCCATTTTGCTCATTTTGATTGTGTAAGAAACTGCATATAGGACAGCCAGCGCTTTCTGGTATTCTCCGTCACTTTCATTAGGATTTCCTCTTCCACGGACAGCAACGAATTGCATTTTTGGGATGTGAACAAGCTGAGGCTTTGCAGGTGGGAGATAAAATTCTTTGTATTCTTTTTTGTAGTCAAAAGGCATTATAGTTCCTCCTTAAACTCTTCCAGTAATTCATGTGTGTAGATTTTTTCTCTTGTTGATTCCCGCACTTCCTTCCAAAGACGGGCGGCAACTTTCAGTTTGTTGGAAAACTTTGTTGTTGCCGGGTCGGCACAAAAATCTTTTACAAACTTATTCCACTGGAGCGCAACCTTGTCATAATGGGCATAAGTTTTCCGCTCGTAATAAATATCAAGCAAATCTCCAAGGGTAAAAGCAGTATCCCTAGTTTCACGAACTTTTCTTGCGCTCGCAACCATATCTGCATTGAACTTAAAGTTTTTGATTCCAGTCTGGGTAGAAAAGAAATCGCGAAAGTGCTGACTGAAGCGAAAATCACATTCTATCAGCCCCGTCTCTAGTGATAGTTTCGAATCTGGATTTTTTTGAGTAGACTTAACTTTTTCTTTTTGAGAGACAGATTTTTGCGATGGATTTTTCGATGGCTTCTTGATTTCATTTTCTGGCATTTTTAGATTTTGCTTTTCTCTTTCAGACTTTAAGCCTTCACGAAAATACTCCTTAATTCTCTGATTCAACTCCGCCTTATAACCACTAGCATAAATCCCAAGCCTTTTACAAATCGCAGCAAGCTCTTCGCGATACCAGTAATATTTTGAGAACTCTTCGTATGTTTTTATTTCCTCAAAAGCAGGTCTTGTTTCCATATCAAAATCATAACTCATAAAATATGACACCAGCATGTCATATTTAAATCATTTTTATAATTTACGAGCAGACAAATCAAAAAATACAATTTGCCATCCGGGCGTGTTTCGAGAACTTTTATAATGTCGAGAGCTTTTATAATTGACATCTCCCTCTCCTTCATATTAAAATTAATTATTCTATATTTAGGAGACGCATTGCCGATGAGACTGTAAATCTGATTTCCGTATTTTTTATTTCTCTTTTGAAATTTCATTTTTTGGAAGTCAGTTACAGTATTAATTTCGTTGATGTGTCTTGAGCCGGTTTTAAAAAATCATCCCGCACATAAATGTTTTTCTGTAGTCTGACTTCCTCTGGAGGTCATTATGTTATTACAAATCGAAAAACTTCATTTTTCTTATCTATCTTCAACAACAAACCTGTTCGAAGATTTTTCTCTGCAATTTTATGAAGGCTGGACTTGTCTTGCCGGAAGCAACGGCTGTGGAAAAAGCACACTGCTTAAATTAATTGCAGGCCTCTTGTCTCCTGATAGTGGCAGGATTTTTACAGGCCCAGCAATTTCAAATAACGATATTGTTTACTGTCCTCAGGAAACTGTGCAAATTCCGGAAAATATTTATTCAGTTTTCTGGAGTGATGATAATGAGATTCGCCGGTTTTTCTCCATGCTACACGTAAGCGAAGAAATGCTGGAACGTTACGACACTCTTTCTGGTGGTGAAAAAAAGCGAATACAGATTGCCAGTGCCCTTGCTGAAAAGCCCGCAATTCTTCTTCTTGATGAACCGACAAATCATCTGGATGGCGAAACTGTTGAAATGATTTCTCAAACTCTAAGCCTTTTCACAGGAATTGGAATTATGGTAAGTCATGACCGCAGCTTTGCAGATTCTCTTTGCACTCATACAGTTTATCTTTTTAACGAAGCCAGAGCCGTTTCCGGAGGACGGGATTGCATTGCCTGCCAGACCTATCCGGGTGGACTAAGCAAGGCACTTGAACTACGCCAGCAGAATGCCGATAGTTCCCGTACTCAGTGGAACAAACTGGAGTCCAAAGCTTCTTTAGAAAAAGAGCGCAGTCACAAGCTTGCCATTGAAAATGAAAGAGCAAAAAGCCGTCTTTCCAAAAAGAAAATTGATCCGGCAGATCACGACGCTAAAAGAAAAAGGGATGTAGCGAGACTCGGAGGAAAAGACCGCTCAACAGGAGACGCAAAAGCTCATCTTGAAAATCAAATTAAGCGAACAGAAGATGCCCGCGACTCAATCAAAAAATCCTTAAAGCGCAAGGAAGGTTTTTCAATCGAAAGCAGTGATTATTGCAAAACAATTATAATAGAAGAAAAAGACCTGACTGTTGGCGGAGACAATTCGTACACCCTCCACATCCCGCGGCTCGAAATTGCTCCTGGAGAAAAACTCGCTCTTACCGGCCAAAACGGGACTGGAAAAACTCTTTTTATAAAGCATGTAATTTCTGAACTTGAAAAATCAGGCCGCATAAAAGAGGTAATGTATTTGCCTCAGGAAATTTCCCAGGAAGAAGCAAAGCAGATTTTTGAGGATTTCAACAAGCTTGAAGACGATGAACGAGGAGAAGTTCTTTCAACCTTATATAGACTTGGAAGCGAACCCGAAAATCTGCAGAAAGAAAACCTTAGTCCCGGAGAACTCAGAAAGCTGATGATTTCTCTAGCAGTTCAAAAACCTCTTTCACTTTTGATTCTTGATGAACCGACAAATCACATGGATATCACAAGTGTGCTTGCCCTGGAAAATGCACTGGCTTCTATTTCTTGTTCGCTGCTTATTGTAAGCCACGACAAAGTCTTTCTATCAAAAGTAAGTAACCGACAACTGCATGCAGAACGGACAGGAAAGGAGGGGAGAATATTAGATTCTGCCAGAGAATAGTTTCCTGACAGAATCTAACAAAAGTGCCGCAGGCTGTATTTTATTTCTTAAGATCCCGCTTGTTTTTATACATTGCCTTGTCGGCACGATTTAATATTTCTGCTACCAGACAGTCTTTTTCAGGGGTAAAGACAGCCATTCCGGAAGCAAGAACAGGACCTGATTTTGCTTTCAGATTATCCCAAACCTGGTGCTGAAGTTTTTGCATCAGCTTATCTCTGTTTGAATAATCATCACCCCTCAGGAATACAACAAACTCATCACCGCCAACTCTAAATACCGGACTATGATCAAAGATATTGCACAAAAGTTTTGCAGACTGTTTGATATATTCATCACCCGCAACATGCCCTTGAGAATCATTAATTTTCTTAAGGTCATTAGTATCACAAATAACGAGTCCAAAAGGCAGATAATCCATTCCGTTATCGATATTTAACTGAACAGATTTTTCCAGTTCTGTATATGCAGTTTTATTTTTTACGCCGGTCAGTTCATCACGTCTGGCAAGTTCCTTCTCGGTATTCAGAGCTTTAAGATGCTGCTTTTCTTTTTTGACTTCATCATTAATATTTTCAATACCAATAATATAGTGAGTTTCATCAGCTGTCTTCTGAACAGTCATTCGGACATAATGAATTTTGTTAAAAGCGACAATACGGTAATCGTGATAGCAGCCTTTTTGATTCCTAAGTGTACAAGCTAAATTATCTTTGTTTACAAAGTCCAGTACAGTATCGCGGTCGTTTTTATGAACAATATTTGTAATATTAACTTTAGAATCTGCAAAGAAATCATCACCTGCTTGCTGAACTTCTACTTCGCCGTAAATATTTCTACATTCGTAACTGATATAACTTGAGTCTTGTATATCAACGTAGTATATAACGTCATAATTAACAGCCAGAATTTCTGCAATCTGAGTAAAGGTAACGTGCTTTTTCTGATTTTCAAGCCGCATATTCTCAGCTGTCATTTCATCATCAATATCTTTTTCGCTGATGATAAAATGCTTACCATCTGTAGCAAGCATCATTGTAAACTGAAAATATTTTGGCTGCCCGTTAATCAGCAGTCTGTATTTATAGGAATAAGATTTTCTGTCTTCCAGATTTTTAAGCATTGTATCTTTTTGATGCAGTTTTTTTGCAAATTCCCTGTCATCCGGATGTACAAATCTTTCGATATTCAAGCGTGTTTCTTCGTAAAAATCACGACCACCAACAGGAACTTTCATAGATGCATATTCTTTACTTTTTGAAAACTCACGGAATGTACCTGTCTCTATATTGATGTAGTAAATTGCTTCGTAATTTTCTGCGAGACTTGTTGCAATGTTGTCATATCTCTCTTTTTCTTTTCTTTCGCCAGCTTCAACAAAAGAATGAACCACACAGATTCCGATTATAAGTCCAATGGCATAAGAAGGGTAGGCATCATCAAATATCTGAAATATTAGAAATAATTCCATTACAAAACATGTAAGCCCAACGGCTGCATAACGAGACTTTTCACTACCAGTTGATTTAAGAGCTATAACAAGCAGATATGTTGAAGTCATCAGATAAAGCGCAATCTGTAAAAGGAAAGCAATATGTCTGCCAGGTTCTTCAATATATTCATGCTCGTCATTAAAAGAAAAAATGAAAGGATGAAATGAATTAATTATCAGATAAGTAAGTGCCAGTATGAATAAAAACCAAACTGAATGGAGCAGAGTTTTACTCTTTCGGTCATGCCTGTCAAGATAGGCAACAACATAGCGAATCCAGGACAGCATAGTCAGGAACATAAAAAAGAAGTATAAAAGGCAATCTAAATACAAGAATGGGAATAAGGCATCGATATGGTGATTTTCATACAAAAGACCCCATCCTGCATCTGCTAAAAAATAAAAGTTTGAAAAAATCAGAAAAGTGTTGTAGCGAAAAGTTACCTTTTGTTCGATACTTGATTCTCCGGGATAGCCTCTAAAATTTCTTAAAGAGTCCCGGTTTATTATGAGATTAAGAACTAATGCCAATAAACTTATAATTGCGTAGAACATGCGCTATATTCATAAATTATAACATAATTTTTTTAAAACTCATAGAAATAATATAAAAAGTATAAAAAGCTGAAATTATATTCGCAAGTACACAAAAAGTTTATTTCAAAAGTTTCATTTATTCCATTCAACAGCGCGTACGTTAAGTTCGTAAAATTCGGGTTTTACAAGTTGTTTTATAGCAGCTTTAAGTTCATCTGCATCAATAAGTCCTGCCCGGCTTGCTGCTCCCAGCAGAACCATATTTACAACTTTGCTGCTTCCCAGTTCACGGCATGCTTCATCTGTGTCTACAGCAACAACATTTCCAGCAACTTTCTGAAGGTAAGAAATCATCTCATTTTCATTAAAAGCTTTTCCACTCAGGCTGGCAGTTACCGGCTGAACAACTTTTTTATTTACAATTACAGTACCGCCCTGTTTAAGGTAAGCAATGTTTCGTACAGCTTCAGCTGCTTCAAATGCAATGAGTACGTCTGCCTGCCCCTGAGGTACGAGAGGAGAAAATACATCGCCACCAATTCGCACGTGACTTACAACCGAACCACCTCTTTGTGCCATTCCGATTGTTTCAGCAGAAAGTACGCGTTCGCCGTTTGCAATTGCAGCCTGTGAAAGAACTTTTGCTGCAAGTACAGTTCCCTGACCGCCAACGCCGCAGATTATTATATTTTTTGCCATAATTACTCCATTTTAGGTTATAGGTTTTAGGTGCCAGGAGGGCGGAGCCCCGCCCTACGCCCGCACTTCGTTGCGGGCTACCCCACCCAGCGGGGGACACCCCCGCAACGCCCCCGTAATCAATGTCGACAGTTATTCAATCGCCTGTACAGGACATACCTGAGAACATAGTCCACATCCCGTACAAAGGCTCTTGTCAATTTCTACTAATTGTTTACCTTTACTATTCTTTGTCAAACTAACGCTGAGTGCTGGGCAGCCCAGTTCATTAATACACTTTCTACAGCCAATACACTTGTTTGTGTCCACGGCCATAGCATGAGGTTTTTCCCAGCCTACCTTTTGTGCAATTGCGATACATGGTGCCTTAAAAATGATTGCACTTACGCCAGGTGTTTCGCTTGCAGTTTTTACTGCATCAATAGCGGCTTTCTGGTCGAATGGGTTTACAGTGATTACCGGCTTAACACCAATTGCTTCAAGAATTTTTTCAATACTGATTTTTTCAACGATTTCGCCCATCATTGTAACGCCCGTTCCCGGGTGCGGCTGGTGGCCTGTCATTGCAGTTGTTGAATTGTCGAGAATACAAATAGTTTGTTTTGCTTGATTATAAACTGCATTTACAACACCAGTGATTCCGCTTGCAAAGAAGGTCGAGTCACCTATGAAACTGAAGCAGTAACGGTCCGGCTCGTTGTGGTAAAAGCCCTGAGCCATTGTGATGTCGGCCCCCATACAAAGACAGGTGTCTGTCATATCAAGTGGCATTGCGTTTCCGAGGGTGTAACAGCCGATATCTCCGCAGTAAACGGTTTTCTTGCCTTTCATTGCCTGCTTTACAGCGTAGAAGGAACCACGGTGCGGACAGCCTGCGCAGAGCACTGGCGGGCGGACAGGAAGATCGGGTGTCTTAACATCATGTGTCATTGTCGGGAATGACACATTGTTGTCGCCCGACAATGACAGGGATTCAAGAATTCCCTTAATTATCTCCACACTAAGCTCGCCGGCTTCTGGGACTGTGCCATCGAGTTTTCCACGAATTTGGCAATTTACTCGAGCGTTTCCGGCGATTTTTATCAAATTTTCTTCGATAACAGGGTCTAATTCTTCAAAAACAACGATTTGCTCGTGCGACTTGAGGAATTCTTCTGCTAAAGGCTTTGGGAATGGATATGGAGTTCCAATTTTGAGAACAGGAATATCTGTAAGTTCGAGAAGAGACAGTGCTTCCATAAGATAGCAGTAAGATATTCCGCCGGCGGCAAAGGCCACGGGGGCGTTACGGGGGTGTCCCCCGTTTGAAGGGGTAGCGGAAGCGGCGGCGAAAGCACA
>OCVV011331914.1_pt1 | contig 16620 bp, 11 predicted proteins | sample 1539721 | NCBI WGS metagenome assembly OCVV01 (sample SAMN02144230, study PRJEB22623) | gut metagenome | biome: sheep rumen | host: Ovis aries | place: New Zealand | reverse complement strand
CTCCGCATTCATCTGTATGGCTGTCATAACGTCAATTGATTTATTTTACGGCACAAAGATACAATTAAGCGAGCGAAATACAAAATAAATACTTTATATTTTTATTTCCGAGCGGGAGTATCTTCGACCTTCAGGTCAAATTTACGATTAAGCGAGTGAAATACAAAATAAATTCGATAGATTCGATAGATTCGTGGTCAAAAAAACAAGAGGGCCGGACGTAATGCCAACCCTCTTGAAACGAACAAAAATACTCAACCACACAAGAGCTGTGGAGAGCTTTTCCCTTACCATAGATTATCCCAAACGGAACCGCGATTGTTGTCGCGTGAATTGTCTTCATCATCCCAGCCTCCATCGCCGCCAGGATTACCTCCTACTTCAGGATTCAGGTCGTTCAAATCTTTTTCAATATCGACCTCAGAACCTGCTGTTCCTGGGGATCCCATGATACCGCTGCGAATATTCACATTGTAAATGTCAATTGCTGGACTTATATATATCTTTTTCATTTTCGTAAATTGTTTTTCGTTATAAATACATGTTTAGACTTATTTAACCATAACCTTCTTTCCGTTCACAATATTAATACCCCTCTTGTAAGAGGATAACTTGCGGCCGTTCAGGTCATAAATCTCAACATTAGCATCCTCAAGACCCAGCGCCTCGACAATACCTGTGGGATCGCTGTCGCTATCAAATACGATAGTGAAATTACGTGCTGATTGTCCCTCTTCACAAATCCATGCCTTGAAGCCTGCCAAACTACCACTGGTTTTGGTAGCAAAGCCAACCTTGGTGGGAACGTCATTGACTTTCCATGTACGAAGTGAGTAATATGTTTTACCGGCTACCATAGATTCTGCTGGAATTGTACCATAAAAACCATTGTCTGTGATTCCCTCTCCACTGTATTCGGCAATTTCGAATGAGAAAGTTTCATCTATTTCATTAAAATTCTTGTTGTGCAACATGACTGCTGTATTAGCAGGAATTACAACATTTTCTTCAGCATCCTTGAAATTCTCTATTCTAAACAACTTGATAGTATTGTCTTCAATTTTGGACACAAATGCCTCGACACCACTTGGAATCTTGACTGGTACAGGGCAACAGAATGTAGCATAACCAAGGGCAGAGGCCTTTAAGGTTACAGGTAACTCAGTTACTTTCTCCAAAGTCCAGTTATAATTGTTACCAGATACCGAAGCTTTATTGGCAAATCCGCCTCTGTCACAGCAACCTCCTCCTTCACGATTTCCATTGTCATAAAGTGCTACATACGGTTTAGCTTGTTCCACAGACGTTAGCTTCACATAATACTTACCTAAAGTATTTGACTCGTCAAACGCAATAGTGCTTCCTGTGTCACCGACGGATGTCCAATTCCAATTTGTTGTGCCGTTACCACCTGTAACACCCCAATATATTCCACTGCTATAGGAAAGCATGTGAGTTCCATCAAAGTAGAATATTGAAGTAGTATTATCATCACCCATAGGATAACGAGAATTTACTTTATCACCATATAATACATACTTGCTAGTTGTTGCACCCTTGACTCGTATGAAACTACCAGCCTTAGGCAAATTCAGTATTTTCGCGGCATCAATAGCTCGTGCATTCAATAAATGTTCATATGTATAACTACTCCTCAAACCTGGTATAATAACTGTTTTCATATATGATTCATAGCCTGTATAATCACCAGAGAGGCTATATTCGCCAAATGCAGTTCCATAAGTACACGCATCAAGCTTATCAACAATCGCAGTTAATTCTGTGGCGTTCGCTGTCACGCTGGTAACAGTGAATGTTGAGCCTGAATCTGCGCCACCTGTCCAATATGCAAGATTATCTTCACTACGTTTGTTAAGAGCATGGTTATTACTATTGTAAAGATAGAAACCGTTGGGGTAGTGGGTACTGGTCTTTGGGAACCATTTTTCATAAGTTTGTGTTCCACTGGTCGCCATTGTCGCGTAAGATTCTGATCCTGTGGTACCAGCATCATCTGTTGCCGAACCAAGAACAAGGCCATCACCAGCTCCTTTATTAATTATTTGAAATCCGTCGTAAGGATTACCAATAAAAGCCCATTCCGTATTGGCCTCTGTACCTGGTGCCGTTGGCAATGTAACATTGGGGGTGTTATCAGATTTATACAGAGGGTAATACGTATTATGAAGCCTCATATTATACCATACGGCATTTGCATAATCTGTACTAACTGTAAAGGGCGCATTTGTTTCTGAAAGCGCATATACTGTACCAGAAGCAGGTACAGTAGTCAAAGCAGAAGTACATGCTTCATCGGAATAGTATGTGTAGGTGCAATAGTCTCTGGTGGCTGAGCTGGGAACGGCTAAGGTGCCACCTATGACTCCGGTCTCTGTCGCTGTAGCTTTGACATCACCGGAAGCCTCTATGACTACATTGTAAGTCACTTCACGATCATCGCATGCTGTAATGTTCCATTGTGAGCCTCCTGAGCTGTAACTCCATCCTACAACATAACCTGAATAATTGGCGTTATAGTGTATGGCCTCAACAAGACCCACTGTTGTCTTTGCAAAATACACCTGATTATCTGTAGAGCCTAGGTTACCAATATATAGTGCTTGAGCAGTCTCTTTGGTTGAATGTGTTCCTGGGTTTGCTTGTCCGGAGTTGGGATCACCTGCATAGTAACCGCTTTTTACACCCTTCAAATAAAACTTACCATTACCTGCGTACTCTACTTCCATGACTGCATCGTTGTTAAGCTTGGTGCTGGTTGCTGTGATTTGGGAAGTGCCAATATTCATATACTTATCCGTTGCTGTGCTTTGAACGGCATAAAACTTGCGCCCCTCGGCAATCTTGTAGAGATCATCAAGGGCGGTTGCTATTTCATCAGTAGTTGTAGCCGCGTTAACGCCTGATATAACTGAGGCTTCTAAGTCATTTGTTACAGCTTCTGTGGGGAATAGAGCTGGTATGTGTACACTACCAGCCTTGTATGATTTCAGAGTCTGTAAAGCGTCAAATTTGGCAATTGCCAAAGTCGCAGCACTACTAACATCATCTCCTGTAGCCGTAAAGGTAAGAGCGGAAGTATAAGAACCATTATAGTATGGACCACTAGAGTTATCATAAGCTCCAGATGACTCATTCACAATATAGCAGCCATTACTTGCATTGTTGGTATATCGCTTATCATTGGTGATGCATACTTTGCTAGCACAATTGGCATCAGCATTTACTTTTCCTGAACCTGCCGTCAATGAAGCAATACTCCACTCATTGATTGCATTCGACATATCGAAAGCGGCATTAGCCTGACCATGATAAGCCAAATATGTACCATTGCTGTTATTAATAAAGAGCCAACGCTTATTGCCCGATGAATTCGTATAAGAATGTGCTACATAAACATCACCTGTACTACCCTCGTTAGGAGAGGCTTCGGTCGTTCCTGATCTCAGACCCCATGTTTTGCCACTTGTCTTAGCATTGAAAGATATTGTATAGCAAGCGTCATCTGCGATCTCAACAACATTAACTTCATAGATTACCAAACGGCGAGAACCACTAGGTGTTGTGGTACCGCTCCATGTTGTTGGGCTATCACCCAAAGCACCAATATCTATGGCCTGGCCATTGCTATTACGAATTGTTGCATAGTTATCAGTGCCAAAGTATATGCCATTTGTTTGTGAGGTTGAACTGGAAGAAATCTGGCTTCCATTAGATGAGCCCAAACTCATGTATTTGCGGGTCTGCAGGTTTTGCAGGGTATAGCCATCCGTGCTGTTACCTACAATTTTCCAAATAAACTTGCCAGCAGTCCAGTCCGTCGGCAGGGCTTGAGGATTGTTAGATGTTACTTTCGTGCCATTGTCAAAAAGGAAATGGCCAGCTGTTCCACCACTTTGCTGGTTAAGTCCATCAATGACATAGTAATTTCCGCTGGTAATACTTGTCACCTGTGTTGGGGCTGTAGCAAAATAATAGCTTTCCGCCCACGAACTTCCGATGCCCAGTAAGAGCATCGTTAGTAAAGTAAAAAGTTTTTTCATTTTGATTTTATTTATGTTATAACGTTTCTATATTATTAGTGTTGTGTTTGTGAAGTCGGATGTATTGCGTGCGTGTGCACATACGCAACGCATCCCGCGCACACCTGTACCTTATGTATCGTTATTGCCCATTGATGGCTGTATGTTTAGGCCACTTACCACACATTGTCCCAGATGTTACCGCCGTTGTTGTGGCGGGCATCAATCTCAAAGTTTCCGCCTTCTCCGAAATCATCTTCATTCAACGGATTATTTTCATCCCCATCTTCTACGGACAAGGCTACCATTCTTACAAGTTGGATATTATATACGGTAGTTATTGGCTTTATAAATTCTTTCTTCATCGCTTATTTTATTATTTGTCCGTTAGTATTGTACTTAACACCATCCTTCATTATGATTATGCGACCATTCCTTACATACTTGCCGTCTGTCATGAATGTCTGCTCCAGCAATTCATCAAGTCCTGTTGGATCATCATTGAAATCAGGGAAGAAAAACGCATCACGAGACTGCCCCTCTGCTGGTTTTGTCAAGTAAACCTTGTACTTTGGACAGATAACCGTACCATTTGTCTTACGGAAAGACTGTCTATCATTTACCTTGTCATATGCCAGTACATAGCTTCCCGACGGAACAATCGTTGATTCGTCTGAAAGGACACCTGTCAGACAACCACTTGTTACGTTTTGCGTTCCAGCACCGTTTTGGTAACCAATAAACTGATATTTATGATTAGTCTTATCTGGTGCATATATAATGTAGGGAACATTCTTTGTATCACCTCCTGAGTATACTGTGAGTACTAGCTGTCCACCATCCAGCTCTGAACAGCAATAGCGCGTCCAGCCTTCAGGACAAGTAAAGTTGATAGGCATGATCAATGTGCCATAGGGACGCTTATGCTCATAGGTAACACTCAAAGGTGCACCATGCAAATCCGACAATTCCTTGAATTTCTTTACAATCCTAAAGTATTCCGAGCCTGCAAAATTCTTGACTTCGTCAAACGTAGATTCCTCTGTTACATCGCCTAGTGCAGCAATAGCTGTGTTAAGTTGCTGAGGAGTAAAATTATTATTTCTGTACTCATTTGGATATATCAAATCCGTAACATCATCCTCCAGAGTAATCTGTTCCAGGCTTCTGTACCCGTTCAGATTTGTCAGCAGACCATCCTTTGTAATCTTCTCCGCTACAAACGTAGAGCCCGCATCTGCACCACCACTCCAGAATGCAAGATAATCATTTCGCCTGTTCAATCTTTGGTTCGGATACCCATGCTGCCCTAAGAAGAAGCCATTGGTTGCATGACTGCTCGCTGTGATATCCCAATATGTATTGTTCCCATCGGGCACAACACCATTTGTCAATTCTACCATAATGGCATAGGGATCAGCGTCTCCGTAAGTACCGCTAGAAACATTAGCGGTCATTGTTGTCGTTGCTGACAGAATCATATTCTCTCCAGCCAGCCTGTTGTAAATCTTGAAACCGCTAACAATGTTACCTACGAAGCAGAACAAATACTTGTCGGAATAGTCATGCTTAGAAACAGTCTGTGGAATCTTAGTCTGTCCATCCTCATAATACTGGTATTTGAAATCATCAGTTTTCAACTTCAGTACATGCCATACTGCATCTTCAAAGCTGGGAGATGCTGTAAACGGAAGGTTCTGCGTAATAGTAATATCTATATTGCCATCCTTATCAGGAACATCCCCCTCTGGTGTAGAAATTGAGTAGAAGTCCGTACTGCAATGAGCTCCGCTTGGAAACTCTGGTGTCGGATATGGCTCACCAATACGGCACTCACGCACACATTCGTAGACTTTCTCCTCACCAATATAGTAATTATACGTTATATTTGACGTAGTCTTTGGCTCGACCTCTACTATCTCCCATTGGTAACCAATCTCAAGGTCTGCACTCCAACCTCCACCGTCTATATAGCCTTCATTCTTTGAATACGGACTACGGGCTGTCTCTCCGTTCATGAACTTCAACAGGTAGGCACCTTTTTGGGATGCAGGGGTGAATTCGAAAGCAACACCTTCTGCATCCTCATCACCAAGATTCAGGTAACCACTATTATTCACAACAATATAAAAATTGTTTGTGTATGCCTGAAGCTTGTTGTCTTCAGTAAGTGTAAATATATGACTGTTACCCTGAGGACTTGCAGCAAGTGCCAAACGATCGCTCTTGCCAGCTACAGTAGAGTGTGCACCAATCATATACTGATGCGAATCAGCAATACCTCGGAATGCGTAAGTCTTACCTGCCTCAGGCTGGTTGATTATCAGTTTTGCTAACTCTGTGTTAAGATTAGATGCCGCTGCATCAATCTCACTTTGCGAAGTACTGTTCCTTGCTTCCTTAGCTACTGATATAGCAGTAGCCAGTTCATCATCTGTCAAACCACTATACTTGCCCGAACCCGTACCTAGATAGCCGACATATGATTCTGCCTCTGTGATAGCGGAATTAAGAGCGGTATAATTGTGTATGACGTTGAAATTAAAGTCAACGATATAGCCAGCATTACCAATAGTAGAGTTACCAGTTCTATTTGCTGAACTGGATCCAAATGGATCAAGAAAATTCCAATCAAGTTTGAAACGTCCACGATATGTACCTGGTTCCAGGTTAGATGGAATTGTAAATTTCGGCAATGAAGATCCTGAACTGCTATTACCAGCACTTTGACCCTTACTGTTTTTGCCTTCGTAATAGGTATATGAAACTATCTCGCTTCCAGTTGAGGGTATACCGGTCGACTCAACAGTGTAAGGCCTAAACTGACCGTCTTTATCGTAGTCTACATACATATAAGCATGCATCCATCCTACACTTGTGAATGATACAGTTATCTCGTTACCAGGCTGAACTGTAAAAGATTGGTCGGTAGCATCCTGATAAACTTGATGATTACTTACTCCCGCCTGGGTCGTAATTTCAATACCCGTGTCTTCGTTATTTGCAGCCTTGCCACCAGAAAAACGTAAAGTACCAATATTCCTGTCTGTTCTGGAAACACTACCAGTCACATGTGGATATTCTGAAGCAAATTTGTATGCAACCATCTGCCATCCATTTTTCGGTGATGTTGACGACATTGTTAATGTCTTTGCCGATGTTAGCCAACCTGTAATTTTTACAATCGTAACGGGAGAGTCGTTGTTGTTGTCTCTTTTCTCTGAGAATGCCTGTGTGTCTGAAAATCCGCTGCCATCAATAACAGCATACTGTATTTTTTTTCCATTCAAACCATTTGCGTTGAAATTGCTCAAAGAACCACCACGCCTTGCCAACGAAGCATACAATGTAATGTAATCACCCTCTTGTTTATTATTAAATGTCAAAGTTAATGTGGAAGTTGACCCCTGATTGCCCGTAGCAAGATACTTAAGTGAAGAGTCTGCGCTAAATAGTGCAGCAGTAAAACTTGTTGACGTTCCCAGTGTTTTGTTTATGTCTTGAATAGCATAAGTATTTGTCCAAGAACCTTGAATATTACCATCGCTGCCTGCCCAATAAAACAAGTTGGTTGGCGTGAAGGCAAGAGTTGTGCCATCAGACAACGTCTGTGAGATGTTTTTTGCCCCTTGAAAATTAAACGCATGCGTGGTCAAACCTTCAATAGCTGTTGGGCTGCCAAACGTAACTACAACTGGAGAGTCATCTGCCCACGAAATTCCGATGCCTAAAACGAGCATCGTGAGTAAAGTAAATAGTTTTTTCATAGTTATATGTTAGTTTTTGTTGTTTTTAAGCGTTTGTTATTGTGGTGTATGTGTGTACACATACGTTTCTTGCGCGTACAAAGTTACAAATGTTAAATTATATTGCCCCCCCCTAAGTGGTTAAATATTGTTAAGGGGGGGCGAAATGAAAAAAAATATATGGTATTACAGCAGAAACGATATATTGCCATACAAGTGTGGGACATGACTAAAAAGTCGCGAATGTCACGCACAGAGACTACAATCCGAGGTATCTGTTTAAGCAGTTCCTTAATTTTGTAATATGCCTTATTGGAAGGCTCTGCGTATTTGGCTGTCAGGTCGTAGTCAAACATCTCGAAACGGAGTGCTTACACCTTCAAAAACGTACTGTTTTGAATAGAAAAATCAGTAATTATTTGTTTTGTGTACAAAATAGAACTATATTTGCACCTGAAGAAACTTTATTTCTGTTTAATTTGATAATGTACAAGTTAGAAAGAATGGGCAGTGTTCCTTTTGATGTTGGAGTCTTGAGTTCTTTGTTTCCAAATCAAAAGCATATTGTGGCTAAGGCGAGGGCGCTTGAACGTTCGGGGGCAATTATACGGTTGAAGAAGGGGCTGTATGTTGCCAACATGGAAGGGAGCGGCAGTCCTCTGTGTAGGGAGTTGATTGCCAACCATCTATATGGACCGTCGTATGTTGGTGGAGTATATGCTCTTAGATATTATGGGCTTATTCCTGAGACTGTACATTCAGTAACTTCGTTTACTACAAAACATTCCAGATGCTTCCAGAACCCAACGGGCATATATCAATACAGAAACTGCTGGGATGACTATTTTCACTTAGGTATCAGGATGGAGACCATAAATGGTATGTCTTTTTTGATTGCATCCAAGGAAAAGGCTCTGTGTGATGTAATTAATTTCAGTAAGAATCTGAAACTCAGATTCCTCAAGGATGTTGAACAATATCTGGAGTATGATATCCGCTTTGATATAGATGAATTGGATAACATGGATATAGGTCTTTTGGAAAAGATTGCTGCTGTGAGCCGCAGGACTCTCAGTATTAATTCGTTAATTAAGTATTTGAGGCATGACAGACATATTTGACGAAATGGTAAGACAGTACATGGGACATGGTGCTGACGGGGAGAGAAACGCTCTGTGCGAAGTTCTGCAACAAGTTGTATTGGCAGGATTGTACAGAGGAGGGTTCTTTAACGAGGCTGCATTCTACGGTGGCACATGCCTGAGAATTTTTCATGGTCTCAGACGGTATTCCGAAGATATGGATTTCTCTCTGTTGAGGAAGGATACAAACTTTGAATTGGAGAAGTATTTCCCTGCAATTATAGAGGAGGCAAAGATATTGGGTCGCAAAGTAACAATTACTAAAAAAGACAAGCGTAACTTCGGAAAGGTAGAATCTGCTTTCTTGAAAGATAATACGGATGTTTATAATTTGACATTCCAAACGGAGAAAACGTTGAAAATAAAAATAGAGGTGGATACGAATCCACCATTGGAATTCAATACTGAGCAAAAACTGCTTTTGCAGCCGTTTTCGTTCAATACAAGGTGTTTTTCTTTGCCAGATTTATTCGCTGGCAAAATGCATGCTCTTGCCTTTCGTCAGTGGAAGAATCGTGTAAAAGGTCGTGACTGGTATGATTTTGAGTGGTATGTCCGTCATCGTGTTCCTTTGGATTTTAATCATTTGAAGGTGCGGGCGCGTGAATTTAACAATGTGGAGTTGACAAAGGAGTCGTTCAAGGCAATGCTTAAACAGAGGTTGTTGGCTACAGATATCGCCAACGTCAAGGCTGATGTACAACCATTCGTTATTGATCCACGGGAATTGGAAATATGGTCCAATGATTACTTTGTACAGTTGGCGGACATGATTTTTTTCCAATAGTGACGTAAATATTACAAATTTCCAGTTTAAATGTTTTGGAAATATTAAACCTGACGGGCGTAACACTGTGGTACGCCCGTCAGATTGTGTGGTGTAGGGGGTGTTCTATTTTGCCGTGAAGGTTGTCAGTGTGCTTGTGCCTGTGGCGGTGGAGCCGAGGTAGAGGCCGTGCCAGGTGGTTGTGGCATCGGTGGGGGCGCTGGTGGAGTATTTCACGTTGTAGGATGAGCCGGAGGTCATTCCCTTTGCGGTGAAGAACGACAGGTTGCTGGTGCAGTTTGACTGGAAGCTGTAGGTTACCAGGTTGGTACCTGATGCGTTTGCCAGTGTGTAGTAGCGTCCTGTCTGGTAGCCGAGGCTGCTGGTTAAGAAGGCGTAGCCTTGCTTGGCGTTGGAGATTGTGCTGGACGAGCTGCCTCCACCTTGTGCCCCGCCTGCTGAAATGCCTATGCCGTTGCCTGTTATCTGTATGTATGAGTTGTTGTCGCAGTCGAATCCTTCCTCGGGTGATCCTGCTGTGGTGTATGTGAATATGGTTCCGTCGCCGATGGTTATGGCTCCTGTGGTGCCTGCGTTGGAATCAACAGCATCGTTTCCGTATCCGTAGCATACGGTTACGCCGCCGTTGAAGTATATCTTGCCGCTGGAGTTGATGCAGTCGTCGTAGCAATTGAAATAGTGCTTGCCGCCCTGGATGTATATGGCTGTCTTGGATTCCAGTCCTTCGGCTCCGTTGGTCGATGTATATACTTCGCTGCTGCCCCCGTACAGGTAGATTGTTCCCTGTACCTTGATGCCTTTGGCCGAGCTGCCGCTGCTGGACTGCTGACCTGGGGCGCCACCGCCGCCGGGAAATCCTCCACCGCCACTGGTACTGCTGCCCAGTGCGCTGCCTGTGGTGGTTACAGTCAGGGTGGGGCCGTTGCCATCGGTTGTTCCCTGTGTATAGGTGCCTGCGCTCTTGATGCCCTTGCCGCCTGTGCCGCTCATGGATATGGTTATGTTGCCGGCGTTGAGGCTGATGCTGGTGTCTGCCTTCAGACCCTTTGCGGTGTAGTTGTCGTTTGTGCCCTGTACGCCTGCTCCGCTGTTGGTTATTGCCAGCGTGCCGCCATTGGTGGTGATATTGGTGGCGGTAATGCCTCTGCCTGCCTGTCCGGATGCGGTGATGGTAATGGTGCCGCCGTTCTGTACGAAGTCAACTGTCTTGATGGCTGAACTGTATGAGGCATCGCTGTTGATGACCTTCATTGCTCCGCTGGGGATGAATGTCAGTTCGCCTGCGTTGATGGTTACGGTGGCTTTTGACTTGATGCTCTTGCTCATCTCGCCGCTGTTTCTTACCGTTATGGTGCCGCCGTCTATGGTTACGTTGCCGTCTGCCTTGATGCCTGCTGCGTTGTAGCTGGTGCCGCTGTCCTCGGATACGTCGGATGTCCCGCCGTATGTGCCGGTGACATTGGACAGCTGGTATGTGCGGTAGGTGACACTGCTGACGGTGCTACTGGTGTAGCTGTTGCTGACGCTGTACCAGATGTCGGTACCAGACGTCGGTGCCGAGAAGGTTGCCGTGCGTGGCGTATAGGTGCTGTTCCAGCTGCTGCGGCTGTTTGCCTGTATATAATAGGTTAGGCTCTTGTCGGCGTTACTGAAGTCGTAGTAGTAGAACGTGAGCGTGCTGTAGCCTGTGGATTTGGATACCGTGTTGGTGAGTGTGGCAATCTTGGTGCCGTCGCTGGTATAGAGTGTGGGATTTGTCCACGAACTGCCGCCCTGCTGACCGGGACCTCCACCACCGCCCGAGGTGGGGAACGAGATGTATATTTTATAAGAGGTGGCGGTTTCGCCTGACGAACTGCCGGATGTCTCTGCCGTACCTCCATTGCCGTTGGCTGTAATGTCGATGACGGTTGTTGCATTCGATTCGTCTATGCTGATATTGCCGTCTGCAGAGAGGGCCTTGCCTCCCTCGGCTGTGTTGTTGATGGTAATGCTGCCGCCTGTAATGATGATATCGCCAGTGCTTTTTACGGATGTGGGGTAGCTGATGTCGTCATCTTCGACAATGATGTTGCCTGTCTGGTTGACGTTCAGTATGCCATCGGTAATCTTTACGTCCCCGTCTGCCTTGATGCCTTTTGCTGCATCTGCGGTGGCGGTTATGTTCAGGGTTCCGCCATCGATGTATATGTTGCCTGTGTCCTCGTCCGAATGGTCTTGGGTCTCGCCTGTGGATGTGGTTCCGCCCAGGTCGCATTGGATGCCGTCATCACCTGTGCCGCTGATTGTGACGGTTCCGCTCTTGAGTTGGAAGTATTCTTCGCAACTGAAACCGTCGCTGACTGCTGATGTGATGTTGATGGTAATGTTCTTGGCGGTAATGTACGAGGCGCTCTTGACGGCGTGCTTGCAGTTGCCTGCTACGTTCAGCGTCCCGTTGCCCTGGAACTGCAGTTGTCCCTTGCTGTAGATACATGCTTTTTGCGAGCCGCTGCCGTCGCTGATGGTGTTGACGGTCTCTTTCTTGGCACTGAGTTGTATGCGTTTGGAGTTGGTGATGTTTAGGGCTGCGCCTGTGGGGTTGGCAAGTGTCACGCCTGCGAGGGATACGGTGCATTTGTATGAGCCGTTAAGGGTAAGCGAGCCGTTGGTGCTGGTACCGCTGAGCTGATATGTTATCTCGTCGCCGTTGACAGCATCGGTGTTGCTCTGGTCGATTGTGACGTGGGCTCCGTTTATGCTTGCGGTTACGTATGGTGCTATATTGCCTGCCACCTGTACCGTGGCGGTCGTACCGTCGTAAATGATGCGGACCTGGTTGTCGGTAACCTGGCTTTGGTCAACCGTCATGCTGCTGATGTCGCTCAGGTCGAATGTCTTGTCCATAATGGTCAGGGTACTGCCGTTGTCGTAGGTCATGTCGCCTGTTTGTGAGGCGGGGAACTGGTATGTGACGTTGCCAACCTGAACATTGAGGGTCTGTGCTGTTGCTGCTATAGTCAGCACAATGGCTGTGAGAAGTGTATATATCCTGTTCATTTCTGTGCTATTTTACTGGTTCCGTTCTTGCTTTTGATGATGTACACGCCTTTTTTGATGTTGGCGGTGCTGACCTTGCGTCCGTTGAGGTCGTATATTTCGCTTGTCTCGTCCTGTTCGTCCCATGCAAGCGTGGATACGCCTGTGGATTGGTCGTTGTCCGAGAAGTACATCTTGCTCAGGTTGGACAGTTGGAAGGTCTGACTGCCTGCCGTGAGTGTTGTGCCCGAGATTGTGATTGTAAGCGATGATGCGGGTACTGAGATTTTTGTCCCGTCTGTCGTCTGGAAGGTGAGGTAGGCGAAATCCTGGGCGTATGTGACAAGTGTGCTTGCCAGAAATGCCAGTAGTGCGAACAGTTTTTTCATATTTTTGATTGTTTAGTGTTAGCTGTTATTGTTCATTTGCGAGAGCAAAGTTTTGAATATTTTTGCAGATTGTCGTTAACATTTTGGCTGATATGTTTGGCAAAAGGTCGGAGAAGCTGGAAAAATTGTCGGATTTTGCGGTTTCTATTTGGCAAATATGTTTATATTTACGACAAAATCTTGCTGTATATGTGCGATAAAGGGGATAAGGATACTTCTGCGCGTCTGCTGCATCAGTTAAGTGACGTGATAGATGAGCGCGGTACGGTGTTTGTGGATTTCTCGAGCAGTCTGATTGTCAGCAACGAGGAGTATATCTCGCCGTACTCGGTGGTTGCTCTTTGTCACAGTGGGTATGTGAGTAGCGAATATGATCTGAGACCGGTTGAATTTCGCTCACATGACATTGCGGTCATGCGTCCGGGGCATATTATCAAGAATATTGATATGTCGGATGACTATCGGGCAGAGCTGATTGTCACTCCTGTGTCTTACTTGAATACTATGCGGAAGCAGCATATGGACCACCATCTGGCGACTCGTAAGTCGTTTGATATGTATCCGTCTCAGCATTTGGATGATGAGCAGTACCGTCAGGTGTGCGATGCCTTCAACCTGATGCGGACGGCTTGCAACGTAGATGGTGTGTACAGGGACGAACTAATAAGCAGTACTTTCCATGCGCTGATGGTATTGCTCAGTACATATCGTTATGAACAGTTGGATGGTATGCAGGATGCTGGCAGACAGTTGTCGTTGCGTTTTAACGAGGCCCTGATAGAGCATTACCGCGAGTCGCGGGAGATTGGTTTCTATGCTCGCATGTTCAGTCTTTCGCCTAAGTATTTCTCTACGCTGATTAAACAGGAGACGGGGTACGGTGCCGGTGAGTGGATTGACCGGTATGTGGTATTGCAGGCCAAGGCTTTGCTGATGAGGATGCGCAGTTTGTCTATCCAGGAAATCACGTACAGGCTTGGTTTCCCCGAGCAGGCTTCGTTCAGCCGTTTCTTCAGGCGCAATACTGGTATGTCGCCTACCGAATACAGGGACAGGGTTAAATGATAATAGTTGGATAACCAATAATTTAAAGAATATATTATGAATGATTCCATTAAGTGTGGTAAATGTAAGGTACTGCTTATAAATGGCAGTCCGCGTAAGAATGGCAATACCTTTGTTGCGTTGAGCGAGGCAGCTCGGACATTGGAGCAACATGGCATCGAAACGGAGATTGTGCAGATTGGCGTAAAGCCGGTACGTGGATGTATCGCCTGTGCGCAGTGCAAGACCAGGCAGTTGGGTCGCTGTGTGTTTGACGATGATATCTGCAACCGTATATCGGAGAAGATGGCACAGGCTGATGGGCTGATAGTAGGTTCGCCGGTATATTACGGTCAGCCTAACGGTGCGGTGATGTCGCTGATACAGCGTATGTTCTACTCTGCCGGGGCTTTGTTTACGAACAAACCTGCCGCTTCGGTATGTGTTTGCCGCCGTGGGGGTGCTACAGCGGCTTTCCAGACGATGAACATGCCGTTCGAGATGATGAACATGCCATTGGTGACCTCGCAGTATTGGAACATAGTTTATGGTCGTGAGGAGGGTCAGGCTGCATTGGATACCGAGGGTATGCAGACGATGCGTACACTGGCGAACAACATGGCGTGGCTGCTGAGGAAGATTCACGCTGACGGTAATCCGGACTATCCCGAGCGTGAGGAGTGGAATCCTATGCATTTTATAAGGTAAGGTCGTAAATTGAAATCGATTGTGTGTTATGAGACGTGATATACTGTGTTGTATCCTCTTGCTGCTTTGCGGCACAATAGTCTATGCGCAGAAGCAGATAAGTGCAGCAAGTCCTGACGGGCAGATCCGAGTGACGATATCTTTGTCAGACCGTATTTACTATGATGTCGAGAGTCATGGCGAGAAGTTGTTCGGCGAGTGCCACATAGGCTTGACGCTGAGGAACCGTACACTGGGTGAGAAGCCTGTGCTGAAGAGCAGGAGGCTGACTGCGGTCAGTGAGACCATTACTCCCGTTCATCCTCTGAAGTCAAGCAGGGTGGAGAACAGATATACCTTGCTTACCCTCGCATTCGCTGGTGGGTACAAGGTCGAATGGCGTGTGTATGATGACGGTGTGGCTTATCGTTTCGTAACGTCATTGAGGGGCGACATCGAAGTGATGGGCGAGGACGGAACGTGGCGGCTGGAGGCGCCTTGCAAGTTGGTACTGCAGCAACCGGGCGGTTTCAAAACCAGTTGCGAGGAGTTCTATTCGGTAGTGTCCAGTAGCGAATGGAAAGCTGGTGACCGCATGAGCGAATTGCCAATACTGGTTATGGGAGAGAGGCAGAAGGTGCTGATTTCGGAGTTTGACCTGTTTGACTATGCTGGCGCATTCCTGCGTCCGTGCGGCGAGGGAACCAATGCCTTTTCGATAATACAACCCAGGACTCCGCTGGAATATGAGGATCAGGGCGACCGCAGTCAGAAGATACTGAAGGAGGCTGACTATGTTGCCAGGACCAGGGGTAACCGTTCTTTCCCGTGGCGCTATATGCTTATCACACAGAGCGACGGCCAGCTGGTCGAAAATACAATGCCTGTGCGTCTGGCACCTGCAAATGTCATTGGCAATACTGATTGGATTAAGACAGGACATACCTGTTGGGATTGGCTGAATGGCATTCCCTACGGTCCTGATGTGACGTTCAAGTCGGGCATCAATCTGGATACGTACAAGTATTTTGTGGATTTCGCCGCGCGCAATGGTATCGAGTATATGTTGATGGACGAGGGCTGGGCATTGGATACCCGTGATCCGTTCCGTACCAATCCCGAGGTTCATCTGCCTGAACTGATTGCATACGCTGCAGGCAGGGGCGTAGGCATCATCGTCTGGCTTCCCTGGCTAACGGTGGAGCATCACATGGATTTGTTCGGGAAGTTTGCTGAGTGGGGCATACGGGGTGTGAAGATTGACTTCATGGACCGTCAGGATCAGTGGATGGTGAATTTTTACGAGCGTTGTGCCAGAGAGGCTGCCAAGCATCATCTGGTCATCGATTTTCATGGTGCTTTCCATCCCAGCGGATTGGATTACAAGTATCCTAATGTGCTGACTTACGAGGGTGTGCGCGGTATGGAGATGAACGGCTCTTGCAGGCCGGACAACAGCATCTGGCTGCCATTCATCCGTAATGCCGTTGGACCTATGGACTATACGCCGGGGTCGATGCTGAACTACCAACCGGAGCGTCATCACGGCAACCGTCCGATTTGTTCGGGGGTTGGTACTAAGGCTTACAATATGGCTGTTTGCGTGTTGTTCGAGAGCAACTTGCAGATGCTGATGGACAATCCGTGCCGCTATGACCAATGGCCTGACTGTCGTGATTTCCTGACCGGCATACCTGTAAACTGGGACGAAACTCGTGTGCTTGCTGCCCAAGCAGGTGAGTATTGTGTGGTGGCTAAGCGCAAGGG
>OCVV010992490.1_pt1 | contig 16630 bp, 37 predicted proteins | sample 1539721 | NCBI WGS metagenome assembly OCVV01 (sample SAMN02144230, study PRJEB22623) | gut metagenome | biome: sheep rumen | host: Ovis aries | place: New Zealand | reverse complement strand
TCATATTTGTCTTATGCCTTGATGGTATTATTCCAGATTGTCGTATGACGGGAGCGATGATTTGCGCATGGATCGCCTTAATTTGCGCTGAATTAGAAGATATAAAGGAGATACTTAACAATGATAGAAACACAAAATATGATCGTAATCGGGACCGTGGATCAGATTAACACAGTCCTGAAATGCATTAATCAGAATTTCCCGGATCAGGATCTGAGCACGCTCGAGAAAAACGGATGCTTTTACACGATGAATGGCGTAGGTGTTGAGATTATTTTGAAGAAATGAGGAGATTTATATGAAAAAGATTATCGCGGTACTACTCGTACTTATATTTGCAGTATTTCTTAGTGGCTGCAATAAGCAGATTATCGATCTGACTTACAACTATAATTACGGGACAATCTACTCGCCCGGTGGAGATATTATCGCGCAAGGAAAAGTTCAGTCGTGGACCGACTATGAAGATGGAGACCAGCTGCAGGTTAAGATCGACGGAGTTATGTATCTCACGCACGCGAATAATGTAATTCTGGAGGCGAGATGAACATGTGCGAATTCTTTCCCGAGATTACGAATTGCGCTAACTGCGAGTATTTTGATATCGTGGAAACCGATACCGATTTTAAGGTTGTATGCCTGAAATACCAGGAGAAACAAAATGGAAGAACAAAAGACACAGACGTTCGCTGAGTGGCTACTTGATTATACGAGCACGCACCGAGATGCTGTGGTGAGTATTGAACAGGAACAATGGGGAGCCATTAATCTTCGGATTCGTGATTATTCAAAAAGCAGGTCCGGAGTAACCGCAAATGGTGTCATCACGCATCAACTTTATCAAGCCTCAAAACTAAGCTTTGATGAGATTCTGATTAATGCAGCCGAAGAATTATGTAAGGAGATAGAAAACTATGGACGCTGATCTGAAAGAAGTACGTTTCGATAAGTGGTGCGAGAGATGTAAGCACTATGATCATAAGTTTCCGAAAGAGAATTTTTCATTTGAAGCTCAGGAACCATGCGCTTCGTGTCTTGAGGCTGAGAACGCCATGCGTGAAGGATCTGAGAAGCCGGAATATTGGGAGGAAAAATGATGAGAAAAAGACAACTATGGATTACTGGTCATCCCATTAGGCCAGACAGCAAATGGGAAAGTGAGTGAAACAGAGTGATATTTCACTTCTCGATTCCAACTCCTGAAAACTGTATTTCATGTCCATTCAAAGAGGTTCGCATCTCTCCTGGATACGGGCCTCTTAAACTTCGATGTGCGATCGATCCGTCGCTGGATATTTTAGCGAAAGACGGACTAACGAAACGATCCGATAATTGTCCTGGAAAAGTGGAGGATAACAATAATAAGCATGATTAACAAAGAAGATATAGCGAATATTATGAATGCTATTAACGATGCAATCAATAACTTTGGCTATGTTGCTACCGGATACGAGAATACTAATACGTTTTTGAATATTATCATTGAGTCTAATAATCCAGAGGAACAAAATATGACAAAACCTGACATTGTTTATATTTGCAAAGGCGAAGGGATGAATTGTTATTTACATCCCGGCTGCATCTATCGCGAGGATCCAGTTAGCGCTACCGACTGGGTATGCAATCATACAATGAAACCGGAATGCGCAAAGTATGGAGCCTGTGAGGATCCTGAGAATCATCCGGAGCGGTTTATATTTCAGGAGAGACGAGAAGACTGCGGACCAAGTTATTATTGGGAGGAAGAAGCCAAATGATCTATGTGCTTACGCTTACTAAGATATGTCCAGGAGAGCCAACTGGTTATATTTCAGACCTCTGGGAGGACGCCTGGACTGATCGCGTCGCAGCAGAAAGAGCTTTTAAAAAAATAGAACTTGGGCCTGTATATTTTCGGAAAGAGCTCTGGATTAAAGAGCCTGGTGGAAGACGGAAGCTTCTAATGGAGGAACGGTATGCCGCCTAAAGAACTGTATGGAAGCCAGATGGCGATAAGAGCTATAAATCCGGATGGGACTTATGGTGAGCCGATTGAATTCATAGGACCGTTTCTCATCGAAGAAGAACCTGCTGAAATTGAAACTTCGAACGAAATGCCATTGAAATTTCTGAGGAATGAGGCACTTACATTTTCCACCACGTTTAGTATAAATTTCCATCCAAAGATATCCCATAAAACGTTCAAGAAATGGCTGATGTCTAAAGGAATTGACAGAAATACCGCTGAATGGTTCTGTATCGCCGTTAAAAGCTTTAAAGGAAAACAGAGTTACCGGTCGTTATATTTTAACGGATTATTTACGTCGACGGCAGAGGATCTGATTACCGTTTTAATCATTACCCTATTTCCCATTCATAAGTAAGGAGATAAACAAATCATGGACGAAATGAAAACTGTTACTGCAAAAGAAACCAGTGTTGAGGAATTCATGAAGCCAAGATGCAAGGTCAAACCTGGCGATCGCATTTATCGTAAGCATAGGAATATGACTGTTCCGGATCGATGGGTTATTGAGAAGAAAGGAATTGACTTTTAATGACTCCATCACAAATCCTCATTTCGAATGCTCAATACTTCTGTAAAAAGCAAGGGATCAGGATCCAAGATTTTGAAGAAGAGTTGGGTTTTCGTCGTGGATATTTGGCGACAATGTTTCGAAGAGAGACTCCGATCGATCTGGACAGAGCGGTTAAGATCTCTGAAAAGTTTAATATCTCTTTAACCGAAATGGTTAGCTGCGATATTCAGAGACAGGAACGGATTCTGGAACTGGAAAAAGAACTTAGTCAACTTAAGAAAGAGGAAGGTTTAACATGAACTACGAGAAGTTTAACGATGCGATGTGTAAACTAAGACAGGCCGAAGAAGATTTCAATAAAGCACTTCAGGATGTAGCCGTTGCAATTAATGAGAATGAGAGAAGACAGCAGAAGGTTTGGGAAAACAATGATAAGGATCTGAACGAGGCTTTACACATTCTTGCTGCAGAAGATGGAATGTCCGTTTCTGAACTAAGTGACGCGTTTGGCATTTGTTCTGTATGTGATATCTTGCTTGAATTTACTCCTGAAGAGATTATCGACAAGACAGTCGAATGGAAAACCAAGCAGAAAAAAGAAGAAAAAGAAGATCAAGAGCTTCATATTGGCGATGAGGTTACTATAGATAATGATCTGATCGGAATCATTACAGATGTCGACGATGGCAACAATGGCATAGTATGGGTAACCTATAGATTAACATCGGAAGCACGCGGTTTTGATTTTTGTTGGGCCTATCGTGCTAAATGTAAGAAAACGGGACGACACTTTGACAGTATTCCATTTGATTATAATTCAAAAAAAAGATGATTAATAGTAAGGAGTTTAAGGAGAAATAATCGTGAGTTATATTAGTGCTACATGGAAAGAACTCAGACCGCAAATTGGAAATTTAATTAGTCGTATGGATAGCGAAAATTGCCACCTTGATGCAAAACTGAAAGAACTTCAGGAAAAAGAAGAGCGGCAAGCAGATTTACAGGAACAGATTGATAAAGCATATAATAAAGGACTTGAAGACGCTCGAAACGCGGTGCTCCAACTTTATGAAAATGAAAACTGGAAAGAAATATTTGGATCATATTACAATTTTAATATACTTAAAGATCATTCTATGGCAGAAATTATAGAAAAAGTAAATCAGTTAAAGGCTGAAAAAGAAAAGCAGGCCAAAGAACATGATTTCCATATCGGTGATGAGATTATATGTGTTAACGAATGCAGTATGGATTACGATAAAACTTTTATTTATTTGGGTAGAGATGAATACCATATGAAAATGTTTAATTTCGATAAAATGAGGGCGGAATTTACAAATAATTTTGTCGATTATCGTAAAACAGGAAAGCATTATGATGCTATTCCTATTCCGGAGACGTTAAAGCCATGAACATTTCCGAGGAATACATAACAAAAGACCAAGCAATGAAAGCTTATTGTGAACATTTCTGTCATCCTGGACCTTGCTGCCCAGATGGATACTGTAAGGAAGTCCGGGATGCTTTCGGACCGCTTGAGAGCGTCGCATTTATTATTGAGGAGGAATCGAATGAAGGCTGAAATCAATAAGCCGTTAACTGAATCGCAAATCGAATTACTGAAATATATTTCCAATCGATTTAGTGAGCAGATATATGAGGGAACTTGGATATTTCCTGACGGCGAAACGGAAAGATGCGATATGGGCTATGCGTGGGCCTGGTTTGATGAATGTCTATTAAAAGAACTCGGCATTAATGAATACGATCTTGAATAATAAATATTATTAAGGAGAAAACAAATGAGTTACGCATACGATCAATATCTGGCCGAGCATATCGGTAATGTAAATAAGGGCCTTCACTGGATGCTGGATAACCTGCATCTCGATCCAGAAACAAAGCCAGCCATTGAGGAAGCCATGCTGCATTCACATGACGAAAGTAAATTTTCGACTGAGGAATACGATGCCTATGACAAGTATTTCTACGGTGGAAATCGCAGCTACAAGGTTGTGCAGGATTTTAACTACGCCTGGCTGCATCACATTCACCAGAATCCACACCATTGGCAGTATTGGGTGCTTCTGGAAGATGATCCTGAAAGCGGAATGCCGTATAAAGCGCTTGAAATCCCAGTACCTTATATTTTCGAAATGATTGCCGACTGGTGGAGTTTCAGCTGGAAGTCTGGGAATCTCTTCGAGATATTTAACTGGTATGCTGATCACAGAAGCAAACAGATCATTAATCTGAAGAGCAGAGAGATCGTCGAGTATATTCTCGAAAAAATCTGGAAAGTACTCATCATGCAGGAGACTGTTGCCGGACATGATATTTCGGAGATTGAAGGGCAGTATAAGCGGTTTTGGATTGAGGAGCAACTTTTCAAAGGATATTCGTTTGTACCATCTGGAAAAGTTCCAGACAATGTTACAATGTATTATGATCCAACGCCAGATATTTCATTAATACAGCATGATGATGGCGAAAATGGTGATATTTTTGGATCAAAGTATACTAAGCGGTTCGAAGATGAACTTTTAAAACACTCAAGTGCTCAAGTAATTGGAAAAGTCGTCGGTACTCGCGAAACCGAAAATGGACTTGAAGTTACTGTTGAGCATTCCGAGCCTGAAGACGACGAAGATCTCTATGGCGTTCCGGAGCTCAAGAAATTCCCTATGCCGGACAAGAAGCACGTGAAATCGGCCATCAGATTCTTTAACTATGTCGATCCGAAGTACGAGAAAGAACTGGCGGAAGCTATTATCGAAAAGGCTAAGGAGTTTGGACTGGATCTGGAGAATGATATTTCGGTCGGGGATGAGAACCGGTTCAAGAATTATATTCCTGAAGATGTTCTGGAGCACACAGGACTCAAGGGAATGAAATGGGGCATTCGTCGTTTTCAGAATTACGACGGTTCTCTAACTGAAGAAGGAAAAGCACGTTATGGCCGGCCGTCAAAACCTGTGCATTACGGTAATAAGAATGATCCGCGTTTCAAGCAGACCGTATTTGTATCCGGATCGAGCAAAACTCAAAATGAGGATAGCCAGTATTATCGAAAAGAGCTTCCGAAAGCAATTCGTGAGGAACTTGACCGTTATGTAAAAGACGGGGACACAATTCTTGTCGGAGATGCACCGGGTATTGACCGTCAAGTTCAGGATTATCTGAATGGCAAAAACTATGATAATGTCGAAGTTTATGGCCCTGGCAAGAATGTGCGATATTCTGCTAACGAAAAATGGAAAACCAATCCGATTGACGATCCAGATCATGAAGAGGGCAGCACCGAATGGCTCGCCAAGAAAGATGAGGCTATGGCCAAACGGGCAAGTGACGGAATTGCTATCATCCTTGACGAAGGAGCCAAAGCTACGAGAAAGAATATCGGGCGTCTTGCCGATCTTGATAAGAACATTTCGGTATTCCAGCTGGACAAGAATGGACCTGACCTTGATCGCTGGTTTGATGAGTCTGAGCTTCTGGATATTATGGATACCGAAGTCAGCAAGCTATATCAATAATTTTAAGATCGAGAAGTATTTGAAAAAGGAAGAAAAATGGAGACATAGTATGACAAATAAAAAGAAATCAAAGCTGATCAATAAAATTATAGAGCAGATTGACGGAGCAGATCCTTATTTTGAGCGACTTAAAGAAGCAGAAGATTCAAAAGAAGCTTATCAGTCAATTGACTATGCCGAAATGGTCATTCTAGAAGCAAGACATCTGCTTCTTAACGTATCCAATGAACACTATATATGAGGAGAATAATTAATGCATTATTGTTGTGTTATTTTTTCAAAAGAATTTCCATCTGATGCTGTTATAAGTAAGATGCTAAGTCCATTTTGTGAAGATGATGAAACAAGGCCATGCAAATATCCTGCGTTCTTATGGGACTGGTATGGACTCGGTGGAAGATATAACGGACGGCTTAAACTGTCTACAAAAAAGAATTCAGATAAATACGAATGGAATTACTATATCGCTAATCCTAGAGCTGGAAGGTTATTTCGTTCATATCTTCTTGAAGAATTAATAGCAAACGACGTTAAACTTGGATTTTATAGTTTTACCGGTATAGAAGAAACCTTTTTTCCATCTCTTGGCTTTAGAGATGGATTTCTTTATGTTGATGGCGCAAAGATTTCAGATATCATTAATGTCGACTATCTGATTAACTGTTATTGTTTTATTGATATAGACGGTAACGGATACGCGCGGGAACATTGGGACGGCGAGCATCTTACAAAAAATGAAAATTTTGATGAACTGATCAAAAGCGCGATTAAAAATAGTCAAGATTACTATGCTTGTATTGTCGATCTTCACGATTAGATAAAAAGAAAGAATCGCAATAATTACAGCTCCTTTAATGCAGAGAAATCTGACATTATTTAAATGGAGGAAAGTATTATGACACAAGAAGAGTTAAAGAAAAAAGCAAAAGAAATAGAAAAAGAAATTATGACAAAAGAAGAGAAACTGAAGAAACTTAAAATCATTTCTACGGTTAATTGCCGATTCGAGGAAATTGAAACATATCTCGATCAGCTTGAGGAAATCGAGGACAAGGAGACAAAAGAAAATAGTAGCGAAACTGACTATTCTCTAATTGTCACAGGTGCTAAAGGAACTCTGCGAATTCTACGAGACTATGTTAATTGGTACAAAACAACCGTCGAAGAGAGGGACTAACAGTCTCTCTTCTTTTTTTTTATGGAGGATTCTTAATGTCAAACGAAGAAGCTTGGATGATGATGTTACTACTATTATGTTTCGCGCAAGAACAGGGCAAGGAATTAAGTTTCAGCGACATACTCGAACAAGAAAAGGCAGATGCCGAATTCGTGAAGAATTGTCCAAGTGTTGAGTGGGAGCAGGATATGCACGCTGATATTCCATTCTGTAAGCTCGATGGCGAAATGTGCAATATGCAGTGTAAAAATCGCAAATAATACAACTTTTATAATGAGAAGAACGTGAAGACCATTACGGAAATTCAAGTTGAGCATTAGATTAAGAAATTGGTCATATAACGGAAAACATTTAGACAACGAAATGTCAGTACGGATTATGCTTTCATTATTAATGCAAGATGGATACTTGGAGGAGCGTATTTACACGTTCTTCTCTTCTTTTTTTCTCAAGGAGACAACTATGCACCTTACAAAAGTTTATATTTACTCAAATATGACCGCACAGAGAGCTCAGGATAAGGTTAATGAGATGATCGAAAAGAATGAAAATATTGATACTACAGTAAACTTTGACCTTCAGATCGAGAACTCTGTTGCGGCTGGGAAATACATGGAAACCAGATACACGCTGGTTATTTATATTTATAGTTTAGTAATGGAGGGATGATATGCAGATTGTTAAGAATTTTATTTATGGACGAAGTCTTAATGGAGACTTTAATCCAGCATCGCTCGAAGATCAAATTAACGAATACCTTGAGTTTCATCCGGGATATTCGGTTGCGGCAATGAGTATGCTGAATGGCACCGCGTATAAAGAAGCTCTTGTCGTATTTAATGTTCGGGAAGAACGAAAGCCTTTCACTAAAGACGTCGGAGATAAGAAAGCGAAGAACTATGACTGAGGCTACATTTACTCTGATCATTATTCTTGCTCTGATTCTAGTGGTATTGTGGAAGTTATGACATTCGCAAATTAAACACTGTTATTAAAGGAGAGAGGTCTCGGTAATTTACCGGGGCTTCTCTCTTATGTTTTTATAAGGAGGTTGCCTTATGACCGGACCGCAGAGATGGGCTCATGGAACTTGGATGCTTAATGCAATGGTTGATGCAAAAAGAAAACAGAGGGCCAGAAAAAGAGATCCGCAGCCAACTGATATTTTCAAGTATGATGTTAAAATGCGTGATGAGAATTTTGTCGGATACAATCGGAACAATGGACACGTGATATTTGAAGCCGAAAGTTATGACGAGGCAAGAAGAGTTCTCGAAGAATTGTATTCTGCATGAAAATGTGATATTTTAAAGAGACCAAATAAAAGAAAGGATTAAGGAAAACAGGAAAATGGAAACCAGGTATGTTGTTGGACTTATTGTATGTATTATCGTGTCTATCGCACTCGGATATTTGATCGGGAAGAATAATAAGAAACCTCTCGGCGACATCGTGTTTGAAACTTACCTAGATGATGAAACTGAGCAGCCGGCCGTTCGATGCACTTTTAAACTTGATTTGGACATCGACGAAATCGTGAAGAAAGATTATATTTTGTTCGGTGTTAAAAAGAATCGAGACGTTATAGAGTACTATAAAGCTCAGGAAAGTGCACAAAAGTAACAAAACAGACTGATATTCGCAAAATAAACAATCCCTATAATGGAGCAGAATAACTGCAAAAATTAATGAAAAGGGGATTGTAAAATGTCTAAAGAAATCATTGTTGATAACAGCAAATGCGGTGGTATTGTGAAGCAGGTTCGTCTGCAGCTTAATTGCACTCAAGCGGAACTTGGTAAGAAGATCGGAGTAGATCAGCCTACCATGTGCCGGATTGAGCGCAGACAGCAGATGCCGACGGAGCCGATGCTTCAGAAGATCGCCAATCTTGCGGGACTCAATATGAACCAGATGACAGGTCAGGAACCTATCAACTACGCAGCTATCTGGTAACAGAGCGAAGAGCTTTGATCAAATCGATCAGGGCTCTTTTCTTTTTCTATATAGTAGTTAGATCGGTGGAGTGAATGGATATTTGAAAGGAGAATGAAAATGATTAATGCAAATGGAATCGTAAAGTTCGGAAAGATGGCGGTTAAGGTTGGTCTCGCTATTGGATCATTTTATATTTTGTCCAAGGCAAACGACGAACTTGGAAAGTTCGGACTGAATATTGGGTGCTCGGTTGGAAACGGAATTGATATTTGTCCTGGAGACATTCCGAAGTACAACACTAAGTCGGTAGAGTTCAATGCAAACAGTGTCACTGAGCGGTCAATTGCTGAGCTGCTTCATGCTTCGTGGAAGACATATTCTACAAACTCGAAGCTCGAATGCGCCAAGCGTATCTACAACATCGCATTGTCCGGAGATGATAGGACGAAACTGGTTGCGATCCAGGCTCTTGGTCGTATTGCAGATGACTCATATTCTACTCAGCTGAAGAATTATGTAAGCAAGGCTATTACTGAGCTTGCAATCGGCAATGATATTTGAAAGGAGAATGTAAATGATTATGAGATGGATTTCACGAAAGAATAAAAGCGAACCAATTTCTGATGATGTTGAGTTCGTAGAAACGTTCGGTGGCTGTGTTGGACGAATTGCTTCCGACGATCATCCAAACCATAAACGAATAGCAATGTACTTTAGAGATGCCTATGACAACGAATCTCCCGTTTATATTTTAAGTCCCAGAGCCGCACGATTCGCTGGACGGCAATTGTTTAGAAGAGGCTTCATCGACGGTATAAAAGATCGACTCGATTATATTAAATACTATAAGTAATAATTTAAAGGAGAATGTAAATGAAAATGATTATTGTTCTGGATAAGATTTGCTTGCTTGGTGTTGTTGGGGTTTCTCTGTATGCTGGATACAAGCTTGGACGGAAAGCTGAGAAATTTGAACAGAGTCTCAAGACGAACAAAACCAATTTCAATAATGACTGATTCGGAGGTATAAATTATGTGTGATTTCTGCAAGAATATTGTTAACAATGATGGGAAATGGAAAAATTCCCTTTTGGCTTCCAGACGTTCAATCGATAAGAACCACGGTCTTGACATCATTCTTGGAAAGACGGATGGCAAATTCAAAATTGAAGGTTCAAAGTTTATTCGTGATGTGAAAATCGATGAACCTATTGTATATTTGAAGGCCTTTAATTGGCGAAAAGGATCCGATTCAGTAAAGCCTGCGGCATGGACGACAGCCATGGAAATTCATTATTGCCCTATCTGTGGCGAAAAACTTTGATATTTTGAACTCTTGAAAGGAGAACGGAAAACATGAAAGGTACTACTATCGCATTCGCAGCACTTGGACTCATTGATATTAGTATGATCGCTCTTAATCGTGCCGCAAATCGTCATGGTAGAAAGCTCGCTGAAGCTGAGGCAATCAAGAATCGCGGTGAAGAGGCCAATGCTGTTCTAGAGGAAGTTAAGAAGCGCTGCGATGCCTATGATGAGCTAATCAAGCGTGAGAAGGTGGAATTCAAGCAGAAGAGAGCTGATTGGCTCGAAGCAAATGCGTTCAACGCCAAGAAGAAAGATATTCTTGATGGCGTTCCGAATGGTCTCAACGAATTCAAGAAACAGATTGGATATTCTGATGTAATTCAGAGACTTACTGACGAATACAACGCCGGTGTCGAAGCCGTCAAGAACTCCATTTACTATGACGTAAACAAGAAGAAGTTCGAGAAGGCTATCGCCGATGCTAAGAGCCATTATGACAGTCAGAAGGCGCTGTATGACTGTGCCGGTTCTGATATTTCTGATGATGCCATGAAGCTCAGACATGCTGCAGAAGAGGCCATGAATGCCAAGATCAAGGAAGCTAAGGCAAACCTTGATATTCTTGAAGGTAAGCTTAACACTGAAGTCGAGAAGCTTACTCAGGTAAAGCAGAATGGCATTCGTGAACTTGAGGAGAAGATCGCGAAGGAAAAGATTCGTCTGGATCACAAGGCTGATCAAGAGCTTGAGGCACTTAATGCCAAGCTTGCTGAAGCCGAGTGCGATATTAATGATGCTATCCTGAATAAGCGGACCGGTTCGGATGCTGAAGCGGAGATTAATCACGCCGATGATATTCGCGTCCTTCGTGAACAGAAGGAAGTTGATGCCAAGGCTGCGGAAGATATTTTCAATGCCAAGCCTCAGACCATTAAGATCGCAGAATTCCTGAAGGACCATAAGGTTCCTAAAGCAGTTGTTCCTATGTTCGGTGTCGTTAGCATGGCGCCCGTTGGATATTTGTCCTATCGCTGGATCAAATTCCTTGGACAGATTATGAGGGCGATGTAATGAATCCAAAACTGATAATGGTCGCAGCCAAGAAGAATCTTCCTTCAATTCTTAGCTTGACTGCAGTAGGTGGCGTTGTTCTTACCGGGTGGCTTACTGATAAAGCTGCCCGGAAGTCAACTCCAGAGGAATCGTTCAAGAAGCACTGGAAGAATTATATTCCTCCGATCATCGCCGGAGTAGGCACAATCGCATGCATCATTGGGTCAAACTGTGCGCATTTGAAGGTTGAAGCAGGACTTGCCGGAGCTGTGGCGTTTTATAAGGCAGCCAAAGAAGACCTCGAAACGGCGGTTTCTGAAGTGTATGGCGAAGAAGGTCTTGGAAAAGTGAAGAAAGCGGCAAATGATATTAATCCAGATCTTTCCGCCATGTATCATGATGCGCCAAGAACAATTCACATGCTCGAGCCGTATACGAATCAATGGTTCGACACAACGCCTGAAGAACTTCTCTGGGCTGAACTTACCGCTAATAAAATGCTGTCACAAAGAGGAACAGTAAAACTTAATGATATTTTGAAGCTTTATAAAAACTGTAAGCCAAAGCCAATCGGAGAAACTCTTGGCTGGAGCTGGGAAGATGAAATGTTTAATGAATCGGCCAGCTGGTACTGCAATGGCGGATGGATTGATATTTGTCCTCAGTACGAGGAACGAAATGGAGAACGATGCTACGTTCTGGATTATGGAATCAATCCGATTGATATTTCGCAAATTTTACAAGGTGTTTAGTAGAGAAATGAGTGATGCATTCGCCGATATTTGGTGAGTTCCCGATCAAGCCGGGTTACACCTCTCTTTATTTTTTTTGTGTGCTCGAAATGAGCAGAAAGGAGAACGGAAATGAACACGTTGGAGGTAAAGGTAATCAAGGGAATTCTTAGCAGTATGATTTGTTTCGGTGTAGCTGGACTTATCATCGAAACGCAGATTATTAGTCTGGATCTGAGGATTCGGAAGCTAGAGAAAAATGCGGTCGCTCAGAGTAATCAGGCAAAGGAGGACGCGGAATGAAAGTACTTTGTGGAGCAGTTGGCGTATCAATTATATTTGCAACCGGATTCGCGGCAGGTATTATTGCAGGGATCGCAATTGCAATGACTCCTGATGTGAAAGATGCGGTATCGGAGGATAAGCAATGAATTTCGCAACAATCGTCAAAGGATGTAAGATGGCCGCAAAATACGGCGGCAAGCAAATCGTGAAACATGCACCTGGAATCTTGTGCGGATTTGGTACAGGAGGTGTCGGTCTTGCTCTTGTGCTTATGGCAAAGAAAGCTCCTGAAGCCAAGAAGGAGCTCGATGCTGAGAAGGCTAAATGGGATGCGATCGAAGATAAGGAGAAGCGAAACAAAGCCGATTATATTTTCAAACTTGTTCGAATCGGAGCAAAACATTATTGGGTTGTTGTATCAGTTGCTACAGGCGCTGTAGTATGCTTCTGGCTTGCCAATCGGATTAACTTCAAGCGACTCATGTCTGCCTTGACTGCGCTGGGGATCAGTACAAAGGGCAAGGAGGAGCTTGAGGAAAAGATAAAGGAACTGGATGGAGAGAAGCATTTGCAGAAGATCAAGGACGAGATCGATGCCGATAGAATCAAGAATGATCCTCCAGTTCAGGATAAGATTATTGACACCGGACTCGGAACGCATCTGTGTTATGAGGCAATCACCGGAAGATATTTCTATTCGAACATTGAGCGAATCAAACGGGCGGTCGTCACATGTCGAGACTATCTTCAAAAAGATGGATATTTGTCGGTGAATGACTGGTTCTGCGAATTGAATCTCGATACAACTGATCTGCAGCTCTGTTGGACGGCAGAGAGCATTGATGAGGTTAACGACTTTGATATTGAGACGAGTTCGCAGCTTACTCCAGAAGGAATTCCGGTATTGGTAATCAGATACACGACGAATCCTACCATGGAGCGACGAGACTGGTAGTGAATTGATATCCTGATAGGGGCTGTATGAGTATGCATAAATCGCAAAAAATACAGTCCCTATAATGGTAGGAAACTACACATTATATTTGAAAAGGAGAACATGAAATGAAAAATCTGTTTAAGAAAAACAAAAAACTTGAGGTAATCAAGGTGGACGAGAACGGAAACGTGATCGATCCCAGCCCGAAGAAGGAGAAAGGGAAGGGTCTCGGAAAGAAGCTGCTCATCGGAGCACTTGGCCTTGTCGGAGGTGTTATAGCCTTCGTCGGAGTCGGTGTTGCAATGGCATATGCTGACGAGAAGTCTTCCGAGAATACTGGATTTGAAGATGGAACGATCGAAACCGTATCTGATGTCGATTCCTCGAACGAAGAAACTGAGACAGAGTCTACTGGGACTTCCGAAGAATAATGGATATTCTACCAAGAGAGACGGATTAAACAATCCGCTTCTCTTTTGTTTTCGAAATACGCGTATAGCGGATTGAGATTGATATTCTACACGCAAATTATTCAGCTCTATTAATGAGGGTAATTCCTCAGATATTTTGAAAGGAGCAATGTAATCGTGAAGAAAAAAGATGCTGTTGGGAAAGCAAAGCTTATCGCAGAGATTGTCAGTACAGAAGGAGCTCAGATGCTTGCCTGTGGTCTCTGCCGATTGGTTCTTCCTCCTCAGGTTAATGCCGTCGTTAAAGGCGGGATGCTTGTAGGAGGTTGGCTGCTCGGTGGATGCCTTGGGGAGCATATGAAAGGATATTTGAACCGACAGATCGATGACGTAGCGGAATACGTTGAAGAGAGTGTCAAAAGAGTGAAGGAAAATATTGCTATTATTCAAAAAGAATCTGAAGAAACTGAAACTGAAAAGACTGATCAAACTGATCAAACAAATGAAAATGATAAAGAAGGAGAAGACTTGGGCTAAACAGCCCACTTCTCTTTTGTTTTCGAAATTATCGTAGATAATTGAGATAACGTTGAACATAGTGAAACGGAATTGAAGCTTTCAAAGAAAGTCGAGAAAACGCCGAATCGTATGAGGCGGCATCGAAATTCTCGAAGAGGACTGAGATTGAATCAATTAATATTCAAGGGAGGTAATAAATAACATGGCTGAAGTGCCAAAAGAAAGCCTTCGAGCGGAAGATATTGATTTCCCCTCGAACGCTCATAAGTATCGAGATATTGAAAAAGAAAACAGTAATGATATTAAGGAAGAAAGCGCGGATGAGACTCCGAAAAAGACTCTGAATGGCTCTGTCACTTCTAAAAAGCGGTCTTTCGGAAAACAATTCATTGATATTTTCTTTCGCAATGGGGCAAGCCCTAAGGAAATCAAGCGATACGTCATCGAGGATTTGCTTGTTCCGGCGATTCTTGAGAATATTGCTGATACAATTCAGACTGTGGTTGAGATGAGATTCTTTGGGGACACCGGAAGAAGCTCGAGAATTCGTCGCAGATCCGGAAACTCTACAGGATCCAGAATTAATTATGGTGGATATTTTGTCGGTAATGACAATCGAAGGGACAGATCATTAAAATCGTCAAAGAGAGATTCGGATGATTCTTATCAGGAGCCTCTGGATGACTTTATATTTGATGACAGACGGGACGCCGAGATGGTCCTTGTAGACATGAAAGAACTTCTCGACCAATACACTCGTGTAACTGTTGCTGATTATATTGATCTTCTCAAGCAATATGGCGTAAAAGTCCGTGATGCAGATCATACGGATCAGAAATGGGGCTGGAATGATCTCAGTGACGTAAGAGTGAAGCCAGCAAGAGGTGGAGGACACTGTCTTGATCTTCCAAAAGAGTATCCTGTTGGATAAATTGAAAGGAGAATTATATTTATGAAAGTAAAAGCACCAAAATTCGTAGTGGATTCAGTTGCAAAAGCCGGAGTAGCTGCCGGTAAAGCAGGTCTTAAACTGAAAGCCGCATCTCCGGAACTCATGTTGGCCGGTGGACTGATCGCAGGCGGAGCAGCTCTGGTGGCGGCTTGCATCGCAACTAAGAAGGTTGTTGAGGAGAAGACAGTCTCTAAGGCTCAGGACAAACTCGACGATATTCAAAAGAAAGCTGATGGCGCAATCGAGCAACTGGACGAAGGCGACTTCTCCGGACTGGTTGGATACGATAATGTTGACGACTGCAAGAAAGATATTAATAAGAATCGTAAGATCGAGAGTCTCAAGGTTTATCGTCATTTGGCTTGGGAACTCGCTAAAAAGTATAGTCTTTCTGTATTTCTGACAATGCTCTCTGTGGGCCTTATAATGGGCTCTCACGGCGTTTTAAAAAAGAGGTACATTTCTTCAACTTTGGCGTACAAAGCGCTTGACGAGGCTTATAAGGACTACAGGAAGCGTGTTAAAGAGGCAGTTGGGGAAGAGAAGGAAAAGCATCTGTTTCTTGGCACCGAAGAGAGCGGCGAGACCACTGTTTATGATGAAAATGGCAATGAGAATACCGTAAAAGATATTGTAAAAACTCAGACCAAAAAGTACTCGCCTTATGAATTTGACTGGAACGCTCAGACGGCTCCGGGAAACTGGGAAGCAAATTCAGACTATAATCTGATGTTCCTCAAAGGAATTCAGAATTATGCCAATGACTTGCTTCATTCGAGAGGGCATGTGTTTTTGAATGAGGTTTTGGACGGAATCGGACTGAAACGAACAAAAGAAGGTCAAAGTTTAGGCTGGTGTATGGGTCTTGGGGACGATTTTGTGGACTTTGGACTCGAAGAATATTTCACCGATGAGTATTCCGACGCTTCTCAGGATGGATATTTGAAGAACATTCACCTGAACATGAACTGTGACGGTAATATTCTGGCATACGCATTCAAGAAAAGATGAAAAATTGGATATTTTTTGGGATCGGGGTGGCTCTTGGCTCAGGAGTCACCTTTCTTGCTATTAAAAAGCACTATCAGGACATCGCGTATCATGAAATTTCCGAAATGAGGGCATTTTATCGAGAAAAAAAGGCCGAATTAGATGAAAAATATGCCACAAAAAGTGACAAAACTGACACAACTGACGCAAAAACTGATGAAAAATCAGGAAATGGGCATCGTTATGTCAGCGGAAATACCGAAATTCAGAGCGTT
>OCVV011283889.1_pt1 | contig 16641 bp, 14 predicted proteins | sample 1539721 | NCBI WGS metagenome assembly OCVV01 (sample SAMN02144230, study PRJEB22623) | gut metagenome | biome: sheep rumen | host: Ovis aries | place: New Zealand | reverse complement strand
CGTTATCGGAAAGGGTGCGGTTATCGGCGGTAATGCATTTATCACCTCTTCCATCAAGGCAGGGGCGAGAGTCAGCATCAAGAACCAGGAGCTGACCATAAAGGGCGGCCGCAAAGCAGAGACAAATGACATGGAAATGGGAGAAGAGTGGTTTTATACCATATAATATAGCATAGACAGCGTAAGTATAGCAGACTGCGAAGCATGGCAGTTTGATGATTGAAGCTGCAATGTTGTATCAATATATTATAAGATTTACGGGGTGATATTATGAAAGTTGTATTATTGGCAGGTGGTTTTGGAACCAGAATATCCGAGGAGTCGGAATATGTACCGAAGCCGATGATCAAGATAGGTGGAATGCCGATACTCTGGCACATCATGAAGGAGTATTCATATTACGGATTCAATGATTTTATCGTGTGCGCGGGATATAAGCAGCATGTGGTGAAGGAGTGGTTTGCGGATTATTTTCTGCATACCTCAGATATAACCTTCGATTTCACGGAAGGTAATAAGATGATAATCCACGACATGCATACCGAGCCGTGGAAGGTAACAGTTGTAAATACGGGTCTCTACACCATGACCGGCGGACGTATCAAACGTATTCAGAAATACGTCGGAAACGAGCGTTTCATGATGACCTATGGTGATGGTGTCTGCGATGTTGACATGAATGAGCTTCTTAAGTTCCATGAATCACATGGCAAGATTGCAACCCTTACATCCGTGATCATCGAGCAGCAGAAGGGGGTTCTTGAGATTGGCGGCGACAACGCGGTTCGTTCCTTCAGAGAGAAGAGCGCACTGGACGGAAGCCCGATAAATGCCGGATATATGGTTTTCGAGCCGGAGGTTTTTGACTATATCGATGGCGATGATACCGTACTTGAGCGTGATACTCTTGCACGTCTTGCAGACGAAGGCCAGCTGATGTCTTATAAGCACAGCGGATTCTGGCAGTGTATGGATACGAAGAGGGAGAAGGATATATTGGAGAAACTCTGGGGCAGCGGAAATGCCTCATGGAAGAAATGGGACTAGTTCATCAGAGGGTCATGTATGAAAATTTTGGTGATTGGTAAAAATGGATTTGCCGGAAAAAATCTGTGCGGATTCTATGAAGGCCGGAGTGATATTGAACTAACGGCGACAGGACATAAAGACCTTGATCTGTTAAATGAAGAGGAAGTCCGGGACTTTTTCAAAAATCAATATTTTGATGTAGTAATTGATACTGCTGTATATAATCCGAGGGTTGGTGTAGATAAGAAGCCGGAAAAAGAACTGGAATATGACTTGAGAATGTTTCATAACGTTGTTAAGAACAGTGAGTGCTTCGGAAAACTGATATATTTTGGTTCGGGTGCAGAATATGATAAGCGTTTTCCTATCTGCTCGGTAAAAGAAGATGAACTTCCGAGAAGCATTCCTGTGACGGATTATGGATTTGCCAAATATATTATCGGCAGGGAAATCGATTTCGGAATGTATGAAAATGTATATAATCTCAGGATTTTCGGTTTGTTTGGAAAGTACGAAAACTGGGTAACAACTTTTATTTCGGGCGCATGCTGTAAGGCTGTTAAGGATTTACCGATCACTATCCGGAGAGACGTTTATTTTGACTATCTGTACGTTGAAGACTTCTGTAAGATCATAGATTCTTTCATAAAAACAGACAGACCTGAGTTTCATACATATAATCTATGCTCCGGCAGAAGAATACTTCTATCCGAACTGGCTGATATAGTGAAAAAGGTTAGCGGAAAGGATCTTCCGACAATAATATGTAATGATGGTCTTGCGAATGAATATACAGCGTCAAATGAGAGACTGCTGAAAGAAATCGGCGGATACTCATTTGAATCATATCAGGAGTCAATAGAAAACCTGTATAAGTGGTATGAGGATCATTCAGACATCATCAATTCAGAGCAGTTAATATATGGACTGTAAATGTGAATAAAGAAGGTTGTATTATGAAAAAAAGAGTAGCAGATATTGTTGTAGACACATTGATCGAAGAAGGCATAAAGGATTGTTTTTCAGTTGTAGGCGGCGGCGCAATGCATTTAAATAATGCTTTTGCACTGAGGAAAGACAAGTTACGAACAATATATACCCATCATGAACAGGCAGGAAGCATGGCTGCGGAAGGTTACGCAAGACTTTCCGGCAAAATGGCAGCGGTCTGTGTAACCAGTGGACCGGGAGGAACAAACGCCATAAATGGTGTTCAGGGTGCATGGGTTGACAGTGTTCCGATGATTGTTATCTCAGGTCATCCGAGATACAGCACCACAGTTCCTGCAACAGGACTTAAGCTTAGAGTCAGGGGAGTTCAGGAAAATAATATAGTTGGTCAGGTTCAGTATATTACAAAATATGCGAAAACAATCCTTGACCCTAAAAGTATACGATATGAGATGAAGAAGGCTATCAGTATAGCCATGAATGGACGTCGAGGACCGGTATGGATCGATATTCCGTTGGATATACAGGGTAGTCTTGTTGACGTTGATGAGCTTTATGAATATGACTACGTTGAAGATGAAAACTATGTAAGTCATGTTGATGAAAATGATATCAGAAAGCTTCAGGAAATGATCGATAAAGCTGAAGCTCCGTGTATACTGTCTGGTTCGGGAATCAGAACCGGTGATGCGGAAGAGCTTTACAGAGAATTTATCAAAGCAGTCAATATTCCTATAGTCGGAGGGGCACTTCAGGCTGACGTGGACTATAACGGCGAGAAGAACTTCTTCGGAATGTCAGGAACGATAGGCCCGAGAGCGGGTAATTATATCCTGCAAAGCGCTGATCTTATAATAGTTCTCGGAAACAGTCTGTCATTTAAACAGACAGGTCACGATCTGAGTAAGTTCGCTCCGAATGCCAGATTTGTTATGGTAGATGCAGAGAGAGATGAGCCAAAGAAAGAGGGACTTCATATCGATCTCGGAATAATATGTGATCTGAAGGAATTCTTCACAGAGAGTTTAAGGCTTGGAATTCATGGAGAAGCGTCAAAGGAATGGTTTGCTTACTGTGATAGAGTTTATAAGCATTTTCCAAAATATGAAATGCTGGAAAGACATGGAAGTTTTGACGATGAAGAGCGTGTTCCGGTACTTATGTTCTGGAAGGAATTTATGAAAAAGGTGCAGAAAAATGCGGTTATCAATTTGGGTAACAGCAGCTGTGTTCACGGAATCCTTCAGGAAGGAGCTGACACTCCTGATCAGAGAATACTCGTAAACTATAATTGTGGATCCATGGGCGATGACATAACAGAAGCTATGGGATCGGCAGTTTATGCTCCGGAACTTCCACAGTACTGCGTCACGGGTGAAGGTTCATTAATGATGAATATGCAGGAGTTTCAGACTATTCGTCATCACAATCTTCCGATCAAAACGGTTGTAATGAATAATAAAGGATATGGGGCAATAAGGGCTACTTGCGACAGTTTCTTTAAGGGAGTCCACAATGGATGTGATGAGTCAAGCGGATTAACATTCCCAGATTTTGCTGATGTTGCGCACACGTTTAGGATTGATTACAGGTGCTGTCATAATATCAGCGAACTGAATGATTCACTAGACTGGTATGTTAATCACGACGGCCCATGTTTACTTGAGATTTACCAGATGGAGAGCGATATAAGAGGTCCGAGACTGGAATCAGTCATGGATGAAAACGGAGTATTTTATACTCCACCGCTTCATGTTTTATCACCATTACTTCCGGATGAGGAAGTTGAGGATTTATTGTTTTAGTTAGCAGGGAAAATGATATGAAAAAGTTAAGCATTGTTGTGGCATGTTACAATGAGGAAGGTAATGTCGAGGAGCTTACTAACCGCATAAGAACTGTCATGGAAAATGAAAACGATTATGAATATGAGATTATCTTTGCAGATAACGACTCTCAGGACAAAACTCAGGAAGTGCTCAGAAAGCTTGCTGCCGGAGATGAGAGGATAAAGGTTATCCTTAACAGCAGAAACTATGGCCCTATGAGATCTCCTAAAAATGCTTTGAAATATACTACCGGAGATGCAATTATGCTTATCGCTGCAGATCTGCAGGATCCTCCGGAATTGATCCCGCAGTTTTTAAGGAAGTGGGAAGAGGGATATAAACTGGTATACGGGAAGAAGACATCTAGTGATGAAAGCAAGATCAAATATGGTCTCAGGTCTCTCTTCTACAATATCATCAATAAATTCTCGGATACTAAACAGTATAAGCATATTTCCGGAATGTGGCTTAATGACAGACAGGCTATTGATATTCTGACTAAGTCAGATGAGGATACCGAATACAGGTATCTGCTTCCGGAGCTTGGATTTGATATAGCGTTTATTGAATATAAGCAGAATAAGAGAAAAAGTGGAAAATCAAGCTATAATCTGAAGCGATACTTTGGCTTTGCGATGGAATCGATGGTATCCACGACTACCGCTCCGTTAAGAGTTGCGACAGTGTTTGGGCTTATTACGGCTATGATCTCCTTTATGGTAGGTATAGTGTATTTTATTTATAAGCTGATTTATTGGAATGAATTCTCGGTCGGAACGGCACCGCTTGTGATCGGAATATTCTTCTTTAGTTCGGTTCAGTTGATATTTACCGGAATAATCGGAGAATATATTGCAGCGATTCTGAAGAAGGTTTCTTACCGAATACCGGTTATGGAGAAAGAGTTAATTAATATTGGGGACAAAAAGGATCATATAAGTAATGAGGATAATGGCAGTCATACCAGCTAAGGCTGGATCCAAGGTTATACCGAATCAAAATGTGAGGATCATCGCAGGACATCCTCTTGTTTATTATGCAATACAAAACGCCAGAAAATCAAAGTATATTTCAGATGTTATTGTATCAACCGATTCTGAGGAAGTAGGCATTGTTGCAAGTCAGCTGGGTGTAAGAGTTAAATGGAGAGATAAAACACTTTCGAAGGATGATACAAGCTTAGACACGGTAATATACAATGCGATTCAGGATGAGGAGGACTATGATTATGTTGTTACATTACAGCCGACCTCGCCGCTGCTTAGTGTTGATACTTTGGACAAAGCGATAGAGTATTGCATTTCCAAGGAATTAGATACGTTGATCTCGGTTATTAATGATCCTCGTTATTCTTGGAGTGAAATAAATGGTACTAAAGTACCGAATTATACCGAAAGAAAAGACAGACATTTATTACCGGCTAATTATGTTGAGACAGGTGCGTTTCTGATATCGAAACGTGATAAGATCACCAGTAAGTCACGAATAGGTGATAATGTTGATGTGTTTGTTGTGCCTTTTAATGAAGCGTATGGTATTGATTCTTTCGAGAGTCTGCATATCGTTAAGTTCATTATGCAGAGAAAGAAGAGCGCCATATATGTAAATGGTAATAATGAGCGTGGAATGGGACATGTGTACAGGTCGCTTGAGATAGCGGACGAGTTATACATGAATCCGGATATTTATTACAACAAAAAGGAAACGGATATTAGCGTTTTTGGAGATACGAAGCATAAGCTGATAGCTGTCGATGGTGAAGAGGAATTGCTTCAGGCTTGCCAAAAAGAGGGATATTCACTTTTCATAAATGATATTCTTGATACGACGGTCAGCTATATGAAAAAGCTTAAGGAGGCCCTTCCTAAAGCCAAGATAGTAAACTTTGAGGATAATGGTGATGGGATCCTTGAGGCGGATATCGTCTTCAATGCATTATACAGTAAGAGTATGCTGCCATATGTTTATGCAGGAGAAAAATATTATATAGCCGGAAGACAGTTCCTGTACTACGAACCTATTACGATCAGGGATGATGTGAAGAATGTACTTGTTTCTTTCGGTGGAGCGGATCCACAGAATTACACTGAGAGGCTTCTTCAGATAATCAGTAATGATTATTATGATCAGTATGATTTTACTGTTGTGGTAGGCAGAGCAAATCCTAATTATGAGAATATAAACAATTACAAGAAGGATAATATCCACATACTTTATGATGTGAAAAATATGCCTGAGCTTATGTCGAAAAGCGATATGGCGATCACCTCAAGGGGAAGAACAGGATATGAACTTGCTCTTATGGGAATCCCGACAATAGCCATAGCTCAGAATCATAGGGAAGAAACACATGACTTTGTTTCGAATGAAAATGGCTTCTCGTATATAGGTCTCAGACCTGCGGATAATATAATTGAAGGTAATCTCAGAATGTATCTTTCAATGCCTAAGGATATAAGACAAAACTTTCAGGATATAATGCTTTCGCATGACCTGAGAAGCGGAAGAAGCAGAGTAATGGGATTGATAAATAATATTTAAAGTGAGGGAAACGGATGGAAGTTCTTTTTACCGGCGTTGGATCGATCGGAACACGCCATGTTAATAATCTTAAAAAAGTATGTGATGAAAAAGGCATAGAGCTGAGTATCGATGTATTAAGATATTCGGACAGAGTCTTACCGGAAGAATTGTCAAGCCTTATCCGAGATGAGTTCAGGAGTCTGGATGATATTTCAAGGTTTTATGATATTGTCTTCATAACAGACGAAACCAAAACACATTATAATAATATCATCAGCTTAAAAGATAAATGTAAGCATATGTTTATAGAAAAGCCGATTTTTGAAGACGCGGTGTATGATCTGGACAGTATCCGACCGAATAAGGATTCTGTATATTATGTTGCAGCACCGATCCGATTTACCGATTATTATAAATGCATCAAAGAATTGGTTGATAATAACAGTGTCTATTCGGCGAGGATCATTTTCTCGAGTTATATGCCAAATTGGCAGAAGGGAAGAGACTATACAAAGAGTTTCAGATGCTTTGCTGAAAGAGGCGGCGGAGTTGATATAGATTCTCTGCATGATATTGATTATATGACGGCGTTGTTTGGACAACCGATCGATGTTAAGCGTATTGCAGGGCATTATTCAAATCTGGAAATGAATGCATGTGATATAGCGGTTTTCCTTTTTGATTACAAGGATAAAATTGTTGAAGTTCATCTGGATTACTTTGGAAGAGTTCCTAACAGAAGGGTGGAGCTTTTTGCAAAGGACGACGTTTATGTAATTGATTTCAACAAGAAGACCGTGTTGAAACAGCTGAGTGGAGAGGAATTCAGTTTTGCTCCGGATGACGATTTTTATTATAAAGAGATGACATATTTTGTTGATATGGTATTGTCAGATGGTGCAATAGAAAATATAAATACTATTGATAATGCATACCAGAGCTTGAAACTGGCTAAGGGAAAAATAAACTAGGAGGACAGGGATATTATGAATTACGATAATGCTGAATATGGAGAGCTTTTTTCATTAAAGAATAAAAAGGTAGTAGTAACCGGCGGATGTGGTTATTTGGGAAGAGAGATCGTAAAGGGTCTGGTTGATTTTGGCGCAGAAGTTGCAGTTCTGGATTACAAGATCTCAGAAGATACCAGAATCAAAGAGAGAATCAGTTATATTGAATGTAATCTTGATGATACAGACGCGATAAAGGATGCTCTTAAGCAGGCTGCTTCTGATAAAGGTGTTATTGATGTTCTTATAACTATGGCTGCAAACCTTGGCGCCGGAGTTCTTAATGACGTTGAGGATATGGATGATGCATATTGGAAGAAGGGAATCGACGGTACTGTAGGCTATACATTCAGGACAATCAGAGAGACAATCCCTTACATGAAGAAGAGTGAGGCCGGAAGTATCATCAATATCGGTTCTTTATATGCAGTAGGTGCACCTGATCCGAGAACGTATTTTGATACACCATTCAGCAGTACTCCTAACTATGGTGCAGGAAAAGCTGCCACGGTTGAACTTTCCAAGTTCTGTGCAGCATATCTGGCTAAATATGGAATCAGAGTAAACAGTGTAAGTCCGGGATCATTCCCTCATGATAATGTCCAGGAGAACAAGCTTTTCAAGGACAGATTAGAGGCTAAGACTATGCTTGGAAGAATAGGTTATCCGGATGATCTTGTTGGCGTAATGGTATTTCTGGCATCGGCAGCATCTAAATATGTAACAGGTGTAAATATCATGGTTGATGGTGGACAGACCGCCTGGTAAAAACGAAAGAAAACGGCTATGCAGTTTAACTCGTACATCTTTATTCTGGCATTTTTGCCGATATTTGTAATATCATACTTTGTATTATGCAGGATCAGGCCAATCGCAGGTAAGATTGGTCTGATTTTTGCCGGAATAGTGTTCTATACATATGGGGGACCGGTCATTGCAACTGTTTTAGGTATCAGTATAGTTCTTAATTATCTGATGTCCGTCCTTTTAGTGAAACTTCCAAATAAAAAGTCTCTGCTGGTGCTTACTATATCAGCAAATGTCGGAGTTTTGCTGTTCTTTAAAGTTCTGGATTATTCAATCAATAACCTGGTGCTCCCTTTGGGCATCAGTTTCTTTACGTTTCAGCAGATTATGTATGTTGTAAATATCAGCAACGGATCGATTAAGCTGAATCTTGCTGATTATCTGGCATATATTCTTTATTTTCCTAAACTGATTATGGGACCGATCACCGATCCCGGAGATCTTATAGATCAGATAAATGATAATGAACGTAAAAAGCTAAACTGGGATAATCTTGCGAATGGTCTGAAAACCTTCAGCCTTGGTCTGTTCAAGAAGATGGTACTGGCAGATACTTTTGCAATCGCTGTTAACTGGGCTTTCTCAAATATAGATGCAGCAACTTCTATGGACTGGCTGCTGGCAATGATCTTTTATACATTTGAGATATATTACGATTTCAGCGGATATACAGACATGGCAGTTGGTATTTCCAACATGATAAATATCAAGCTGCCGATCAATTTTGATTCTCCATATAAAGCAACTTCTATCAGGGATTTCTGGAAGAGATGGCATATATCACTCACAGAGTTCTTTACCAGATATATCTATATCCCTCTGGGAGGTAGTAAAAAGGGCAGGATACGCACATATGTGAATATAATGATAGTTTTCCTGATAAGCGGATTCTGGCACGGTTCAAATGGTACATTTATACTGTGGGGCGTACTTCATGGAGCATTTTTAATATTCGACAGAATAACCGAGAAGTACAGGGAGAAGATTTTTATTGCTGTTCGATGGCTTCTGACCTTCCTGACAGTGAGTGTTCTGTGGCTGTTGTTCAGATCTGATAGTATAGAGCAGTGGGTGGATATTCTCGGAAAGATATTTACCTTCAGTGATATAAGTATAAGCGATGGTCTGATAAATGCATTTGTCCTTCCGGAAACACCATTTATCTTATCAACACTGATGCTGACAGGTGTTGATGCAGCAGTACGGGGCTTCAGTATGATGATCTTCATTGCTTCAGCTTTTGGTATATGTCTGATTCCGAAAAATAATTACAGAAAACTTGATGATAATAACTGGGCTATGCTTTTTCTTTCTGTGATAGCATTTGTATGGGGCTTTTTGTGTCTCAGCAGTGAGTCTGTATTTGTCTATTTTGATTTTTAGTTAAGAGGATTGTCTGATGAAAAATAAAACCAAATCAAAGATATGGGTAATTTTATATCTTTCATTTGTTCTTATCGCATTAGGTGTGGTTGGAGGATTGGTTATATATATTGATCCCTTCTTTCATTATCATAAACCGCATGTAGATGATTACTACTACGAGATTGATAATCAAAGGAGTCAGAATGATGGTATAACAAAAAACTTTGATTATGATGCATTAATTACCGGCACTTCCATGACCAACAATTTTAAGACGTCAGAGCTGGATGAACTGTTTGATGTTCATTCGATAAAACTGCCGTATTCAGGAGCTACGTATAAGGAGATTAATGATAATGTTGTTATCGCTTTGGAACATAACAAAAACCTGAAGCTGGTGGTGCGTGGTCTGGATATCGGTAAGATCGTTGAAGATAAGGATAATATGAGGGAAGATCTAGGGGATTATCCGACATATTTGTTTGATGATAATTATTTTAACGATGCTAAATATGTATTTAACAGAAATGTATTATTCAATCGTGTTTATCCAATGATCGCTGCATCCGATAAGGATGGTTTTGAACCGGGGATTACATCTTTTGATGAATATGATAACTGGATGTCTCTATGTACCTTTGGTATGGAAACTGTTAAACCCAAAGGGGTATCCAGAGTCACAGGGGCTAAACCTGTATATCTCAGTGAAGAGGAAAAAGTAATGCTTCTGGAGAATGTCAGAGAAAATGTAACCTCTGTAGCGGAGGAGTATCCGGATGTGACTTTTTATTATTTCTTTACGCCTTACAGCGCTGTATGGTGGCTGCATTTTGTTAATGATGGGGCGGTATATAGGCAAATCGAGTCGGAGCGCCTGTTAATAGAAGAGCTACTGAAATATGACAATATAGAATTATTTGCATTCGGTGATCTTCCGGAAATCACAACTGATATCAATAATTACAAGGATGGAACGCATTACGGAGAGTGGATAAATAGTCTCATGCTAAAGTATATGCATGATGGGAAGTGTTTGCTCACAGTGGATAATTATGAGGATTATTTGGAAAGGGAATTGAATCTATATCTTAATTATGATTATGATTCGTTGAATGATCAGATAGATTACGAGAATGATTATTATTCCGCAGCTCTGCTGAATGAAGAGATAAAAGGAATTAAGCCGCTGGCGATAGACAGCAGTTATATAGAGAATGCAAAATCTGACCGAAACGGACGGTATGAGAAAAATGTTGATTGTGATGGGTTTACACTCACTCTTGACATGACAGATTATGACTATCTGGTATTCTATGGACAGAAGATGAGAACAGAGGGGCAGCCAGAGGTGTATTTATATGATGAGTCAGGAGCCAAGGTTGTAGAGCTTAAAAAAGTGTATAGTGAAATCGATGAAGAGGAGCATCAGTATCTGATAGACGTTTCATCATTAAGCGGAAATATAAAAATATCATTTAACGGTGGATATCTGGATGATACGGATAGGGCGGATTCTGATTTCATATTTAGTAATATTACGTTGTATTGATGAAACAACTTAGAGTAAACATAAATTGAATTAATTCTGCCAATATAATGTTATTTGTTTAATAAAAAGGTGATGTGTGGTACAATCAATTCATGGTCTGAGACCATGATCCGAGCGATAGCGAGGATGTGTTATAGTACAATGACAGAAGATGCTTTATTTGTGCAGAATAGAATCGAATAGGAGGAGAGGGGAGTTATGAGAAACTCAAAACCATATTTAATAGCAGAAATCGGCGTGAATTTTTATGATACAGCGAGAGTGATGGGGATATCGCCACTCGATGCAGCTAAGCTGTATATAGATAAAGTTGCAGAGGCAGGGATTGATTGCGCAAAGTTTCAGTCATATAAGGCAGGGACTATTGTTTCCAAGAATTCACCTGCTTATTGGGATACAACAAAGGAGCCGACTAAAACACAGTATGAGCTGTTTTTGAAGTTTGACAGCTTTGGTGAGGCTGAGTATCGTGAACTGAGTGAATACTCGCATAGTAAAGGAATTGATTTTACATCAACGCCTTTTGATTATGCTTCTGCCGATTATCTGGAGGATATGGTTGATTTTTATAAAATTAGCTCATCAGATCTGTCAAATCTGCCGTTTATAAGGCATATTGGCGCAAAGGGCAAGCCTGTGATATTGTCTGTAGGTGCAGCTTATCTGTCTGAAGTTGATGAAGCAGTGAGAGCCCTTAAGGATTCAGGATGTAAGGATATTACAATTCTTCACTGCGTGCTTTCTTATCCGACAGATCCGAAGAATGCTAATCTCAGGATCATTGAGACATTAAAGAGAGATTTTCCTGATCTGAAGGTAGGCTTCAGTGATCATGTAGCTCCGGATGACACTATGATGACACTTGCGGTTGCATATATGCTTGGATCGGATGTTATAGAGAAGCATTTCACACTCGACAAGACTTTGCCGGGTAATGATCACTATCATGCTGGAGAGCCGGAGGATTTCAAGAAGGCTATAGCAAATTTCAGGTGGATTGATACAGTTCTCGGAAGCGGCGAGAAAACAGTTCTGGAATGCGAGCAGATACCGCGTAGAGAAGCAAGAAGATCACTTGTTTTAACTCGTGATATGAAAGCAGGAGAAGTGATTCAAAAGGAAGATCTGATGCCTAAGAGACCGGGAACAGGAATCTCACCGGTATATACGGATATAGTTATCGGAAGAAAAGTTGTAAGAGATCTTGAGGAAGATACGATACTGACTTGGGATATGGTATAAATATGAAAGATAAATTGGGGGTATATTGATGAGTAGAGATAGTTTGTTAAGCGTGCTTTCAAATGATTGTAAAGAGGTATTAAAAAGAGAACTATGGATTTTTGGCGCCGGAATGACCGCAAGATTATATATTAATGGGTTAAAGCGACTGGAAAAAGATGGATTATATATTAAAGGTTATATTGATAATAATCCTGATAAATGGGGTGGTGAATTTGACGGAAAAGAGATTGTGTCGTTAAATAGTTTGATGGATAAGAAGGAAGATGTTTTTATACTTATCTGTTCATATTATTCAAATGTTATTAATCAAATAAAAAAACAATTAGGTGAAAATGGCTTTTCTTTTGCCGGAATTGATGAGATTATATTCGGATTACATCGAGATGATGTCTTGAAGGTCTATGATATGTTAAGCGATGAAGAATCTAAGGGTATATATCAAAAATTGATTGAGAAGAGAGTTCATGGTGATGACAGCGATCTTCCGACGGCAAATAGTGAACAATATTTTGGTGTGAATCGATTTATATCCAATAATCCTAATGAAGTGTTTGTTGACTGTGGAAGTTATGTTGGAGATACAATTGAGAGATATATTTGGAGAAACGAAGGCGTTTTTGGCAAAATAATTGCATTTGAACCTGATCCTCATAATATCACTGCTATGAAATATAGAATTGATAGATTAAGTAAGGAATGGGGGTTTGATATAGACAAAATTTCTATATTTGAAAAAGGTGTTGCAGATGTTAATCGAAAAGCAAGTGTAGATAGAAGTGATATTAATAATGGTTTTAGCTCAAATTTATCATTAAGTGATGAAGATGAAGGTGAGGATATTGTTGCGTTGGATAATGTGATAAACTATCCAATTAGTTATTTAAAAGCTGATATTGAGAGCTGGGAATACTATATGCTTTTAGGAGCAGAGGAAATAATAAAGAAATATACGCCGAAAATAGCGGTATGTATTTATCACAATGCAGTGGACTTCTACGAAATAGCATTGTTAATAAAGAAGATTGTTCCAAATTATAATATCTCGATTAGACATCATAGTACAACGTTATGTGAGACTGTTTTATATGCTTGGGTAGATTAATATGGTGCGCCGGTTTAGCTATTCCTATATGATAAGGCATATGCTACGAAATCGGCGCTTCATTATTCGACCGTATGGCACCACATATGATAAACAATGGCAAGAAAAAGTATTCAAGTTTGTTTACTCCTAATGGCAATAAGCAAATCATGTATACTATAAACTCAGCCATATTGTATTTGTTTAGATGAGATTCTTCTCTGCAGAAAAACATAAAAGGGATGATGGTAAAGATCAGTGTTGTACCATCTATGTTTCCGCTTATGAGAATCATCAACCAAGTAAGTATCATAATTGAAACTGAATCGCTAAAAAGAGATGTTTTATTTCCGATATTTGATTTAATGATATCAACCAGAGTAACGGTAATACAGATGATGATAGAGCATATACGAAGTGCGGTTTCTAAGGTTGATGCTTTATCGGTACCGAAAGAAAGGACATTGTCTAGCCAAAGAGAAAAACCATCAACTCCGTCTAACAAAAGCATTGGAACAATAGTTAGCAAAACTGCATAGACGATTGCCTTTATACAATCCTTATAACGTTTTTCTTTTAAGAGGAGAATGCCGAAAACACATGGATAAAGTTTGAATCCAAATGATATACCAAGACAGATAAGTGATAATTCGCGTAGTATGGAATTATCACTCGTGTAATATACACAGAAGAACATAGCAAACAAGAATGCTATGATAACAACATTACCATGTTCAATGGATTGAAGCATGGCATATGAAAAAATAAGGCATAGTATAAAGGTATTTGAATTCTCTTTCCATGCTTTCTGAATAAGAATAACGAATGCAAAGATAGACAGCACAAACACAACCAGGAAGATCACCATGCACGACTGAGTCATTCGGATATCGCCGGTGGTTCCGACAAGATAAACGGTATCCTTATGTGTTGTTGGCCACGATCCTTTTACACTTTCGGGAACGAACAATTGAAGAAAGTAGAAGAAGCAGTTTGCCAGAGGTGGATACAATACTCCGAAATCCTTGTATGGCTTTCCGGTGTGAACCTCGATCAGTGAATTAAAGAAGTCCATAAGAGAATCATTCTGGTCACTGAAGAAGAATAAGCGGAATAAGCGCCCTTGAGAGAACAGTATCATCAATGAAGCAACAAATAGAGACAAAAATGTCAAAATGATATATGCGCGTTTAATATCTATTTTACGATTGATTTTACCTGGGCTCATTGGTTCTACCTTGTATTAGTTTAAATAGTTTTCTATTTCACGATCCATCTCTTTTGATATGTCAGTTTGATTTATCCAGACTTTAGACCATTCGATGACTTTTTCGATTGCTTCTTCGATGCCCCACTTTGGCTTCCAGCCGAAGGTGGATTTGAGAAGGGAGCAGTCTAGTTTAAGGAAGTTCGCTTCGTGAGGACCGCCATCGTAACGGTTTTCCCAAGTGAGTCCTTTACCCCATTTTGAACAGAATATATCTACAAGATCGCCGGTTGTAACACAGTCCTTATCATCGGGACCGACGTTATAGAAGCCGGCGTATTTTTTATCTTCATACTGAGCCTTTGCAATCATAAGATATGCGAAGAGAGGCTCGAGAACATGCTGGTATGGGCGCGTAGAATATGGATTGCGGACTATGATCTTTTCTCCGGATGATGCGGCTCTGACGCAGTCAGGGATGATTCTGTCCACAGCAAAATCACCTCCGCCGATTACATTTCCGGCGCGGGCTGTAGATACGCGGACTCTATCGATATCGTAAAATGAATTAATATAGCTGTGAGTTACCAGCTCTGAGCAGGACTTGCTGTTAGAGTATGGGTCATAGCCGTCGAGAGGCTCGTTTTCACGATAGCCCCATGCCCACTCATTGTTTTTATAAACCTTATCGGTGGTCACATTCAGGAATGAACGTACGCACTCGTGGGTTCTTACACATTCGCAGATGTTAACGGTGCCCATGACATTGGTTTCGTAAGTTCCGACAGGATTCTTGTAGGATTCACGGACTATAGGCTGAGCAGCGAGGTGAAGGACTATTTCAGGCTGAACTTCATCAAATACTTTTGTAAGATGATCCAGATCACGGATATCGCCGATGATATGATTAATGTCGTTCTCTATTTTTGCAAGTTTAAAAAGGCTTGGTTCTGTAGGCGGTTCAAGAGAATATCCGGTTACCTTCGCGCCTGCATTTATCAGGATGCGGCAGAGCCACGAGCCTTTAAAACCTGTGTGACCGGTGATAAGTACCTTTTTATTTTTATAGAAATTCGAAATATCTGACATATTATTTCCTCGTATTATGTAGCCATATTCTCACGAAAAAACGTGCGAGCGACTAAGATGGCTGTACATTTTTGAAACACATATAGTATACTACAGAATTCATTTTTTTAATACCTAAATATTATGCTTTGCGATAAAAAAAAATTGCGTCAAATTGTCTTAGAGTATATAATTAAAAGACAGTCCTCGTGTAGTTGACGAAGCAGGATTGAGTATTATGAATATTATTTAGGTCTAGGATGATCATGACTAAAGATGATATAAACAAAGATAATAAAATATGGTATCTGATCAGTCTGATATGCTTTTATATTTTAAGATTTTTCTTAGGACTGTTTCATAAGGAATTGACGAAGAAGAGCTTTGATGCTTTTATGCAGTTTGTGAAGTTTGGAATAGTTGGACTTAGCAATACTATTCTTTCTTACTTGATTTACGCCGGGGTGCTGTATCTGTTTGAGAATAATGGCTGGCTTCCGAAATATGATTATCTGATAGCATCTGTACTCGCCTTTATTTTATCGGTATTATGGTCATTTTTCTGGAACAGTCGGAAGGTTTTTGTGGTTGAAGAAGGGGAGAAAAGAGCCTGGTTCCCGGCACTTATTAAAACCTATGTAGCATATTCTTTTACCGGATTGTTTCTTGGAAATGTTTTGCTTATTATGTGGGTCAAGGGATTCCATATTTCAAAATATATTGCACCGCTTATAAATCTTGTTGTAACTATTCCAATCAATTTTGTGATCAACAAATTCTGGGCTTTCAAAACTAAGAAGCCAACGGGTAAGAATATGGTTTCTGAGAATGAATTATCGGACAATACTAAGTGATATATGAATCTGGAGGAAAAAACTATGAACGAATTACGCGAGCAGCAGCTTCGCGCTGAAATACTTGAAAAGGTTGCAGAATATGCAAAGGAGTTTCATGTAAAGAAGCAGCAGGAGAAGGAT
>OCVV012842409.1_pt1 | contig 16644 bp, 4 predicted proteins | sample 1539721 | NCBI WGS metagenome assembly OCVV01 (sample SAMN02144230, study PRJEB22623) | gut metagenome | biome: sheep rumen | host: Ovis aries | place: New Zealand | reverse complement strand
AACAAAGGTAACGAAAAAGGCTGAAACCCAAGCGAGGGCTTCAGCCTAATTTTTATTTCATTCTAAAATCTTTTAGCGGACAGCAATAATTTTTTTTACTACTATCCGCGTACAGTAATAAAAAAAAGGCCGAATCCAAACGATGGATTCGGCCTTTTTTTTCTTTAAAGCTTTACATTACTTCACAACGACCTTACGACCGTCGACGACATTTACGCCTCGTTGCAAGTGGTCTGTGCGCTGACCAGCGACGTTGTAGATACGAATCGAAGATGACTCATTGACAACTCGCGAGGCACTGATGCCGTCAGGCTCAGGCTCGGGAAGCTGACCGCCCAAGCCTACGTACCAGTCGAGAATCTGTTCGCGGGTGATTGTAACGAAATTGATGGCATAGCCATTGCCTGCGCTGTACGACTCATCCTCATAAAGAATAGCTACACTGCCGTCGGGAAGGGTTATCATCGTAGAATAGCATGAGCCATTGGGCTGGATGTTATAGACGTCCTGCCACTTCTTGCCGCCATCGAGGCTCATAGACAGCTGGAGACTCTCACGTCCGCTGGTGTTGATGAATGAATGTAGCATGATGTCGGGCGTAGTGTCGGACTGGCGGCTATAATAGATGATATCGCCATTGCAGGCGTTGCCCCAAATGTCAGAGGTGCGATATTGCGTGCCCCAATTAAAGGTCACCGTGCCATCAACGTTCTTGGTATAAGTAGCGGTGTTGAAGCCACGATTGCCAAGCTGGCGCACCGAAAGGAGCAGAGAACCATCGTTCATCTGTTCAAGCTTAGACTCGTCGCCTCCCGAGTAAGCCAAAGCGTTGCTCATACGCCACGTCTCGCCACGGTCGGTGGAATACAGGACATAGATGAGATTTGGACCGGAGCTACCCTTCGCGCGACAGTTGGTAGTATACATGATTACGCCATCAGTAGTCGTAAGGCCCTTGCCCGAGGTGCAGAAGATGTTAGACATACTCAGTGAACCGTCGGAGCTGTTCTCGTCGTAGAAGGAGTTTGAGTCAAAGAGATTGGGAATAAGCGTCCATGAACGGCCGTTGTCGACGCTCTTGGCCAGACCGGCATACTTCATTCCATCAGTGGCATTAGAGCCCCACATCTTATTGCCTGCAGCCATGATGCAGACGAGGTCGCCATTGGAGGCACGAGCCAGTCCGGCATCGCCATAGCCGAAGTAAGCAGCCGTGCGTCCATCGCCAACAGCTACGGTGGCATAGTCCTGCCACGTTACGCCACCATCTTCACTACGCTTCGAGACTACGTCAATCTTATGGTTGCCGAGGTCTGAGTTGCTATTGTAACGTTTGTCGGAGGCCACTACGATATTGCCGTTGGCATCTAAGACCATTGCCGGTATGCGATAGAAGCGGCAGTCATCGGTGGTGGGAGCAAACACGAAGTTCTGCTTTTCGAAGACCTTCAGGCCCTGGCGCGAGGGATTACCGATGCTGGCGACATCGAGTTCAACGTCGGCCGTCGAGAAATAGGATATCGTAGTGAGAGCGGCATCGAGGATGGTACCCAGCTCGGCATCATCCTTAACCGTGGCACAGAGCCAGAGACGATGGCTACCGGCAGCAAGGGCCTCGACGGTAATACTGGTCTGCTCTCCTATCTCAGCTGTCTGTCCGATTGGCGCATCGGGAATATTAGCGATGAATTCGGCATTTTTTGCCTCGTAGATGCTCAATGCAGAGATGTTTTCAGCCGTCTTAGCATCAAGAGCGAAGTGGAACGTAGCAGTCTGAAGGGCTTTCGAGGGTGCAAGGTCGATGCGCAGCAAGAGGGCATGCTCGTTGCCACGACCAGTGGTCTGATAGCCTTGCGTCACCGTAATATCCCCTAAGAAAAGAGCCACTTCTTCACCTATATCTTCAAATTCTACGGGATAGAAGGCCCAGTCGTTGTTACCACCCGTAGCCGTGGGAGCGCTGGAGCCCCACCCTACTACAGTCGCCTTGCCGTTGCGGAGATCGTTGGCATCAAGAATAATGCCAGTCGAAGGCGTCTGAAGGTAGAAATGGCCATCGGTGCCAGCAATCTTTTCTACTATGACGGGCACCGAAGCATCTGCAACGACAGGCACGGCAGCAGCCTGACTGAAAGCTCCGAAATAGTTACCAAAGCCGTTCTGAATGTAATAATGACCCTCCCCGGCATCTGAGAGCCGGACAAGGTATGGAGCAGCCGAGACGGCCGTTCCTGAAGGGACATCGGCACTGTTATAGAGCGTATGCGAAGCCTCATCCTCATAAAGGTAGCCGTGAGGATAACGACCATCGGTGTAGCCGCGGTCGAACATTACATACCATGTATCGGTTGACAGGTCGGCGGCAGGCTCTTCAGCCAGAGTTATCATTTTACCAGCCAGTTCAGGTAAAGCTTCTGTAGAGAGCGGGGCATCGACCTCGAAAATCTTGACGCGTTGAGCCACACTGGCACCACTGGACCAAGCCACTAACTTCTGTGACATTCTATCGAAGTACCATTCTGTACCATCCGCATCGGGAGCTGAAGGGTGGGCCGTGCCGTTCGAGAGGTTGAGTTTCCAGCTTCCGGCTTCTATCTCTATGGCCGGTGCCAACTCCTGCTGCCCCACAGGAATGCCCAAGAACTTGCCTGTAGCCTGATTCTTCAGCTTCCACGTGCCGTCGCCATTGCTATAGAAATAATAGACCGATGCGGTGGTTGGGCTATTGCCAGCATTAGGGATTGAATAATAAGTGCCAGCATCCGTGATATACGGATTGCCCGAAGCTGTCGACTGAACAACGTACTTGCCGCCATCTACAATTGACGACTCTTTGATAATCTGTGCTCCAATTCCTACAGAAGACTGAGCCGAGATGAACTGCCATGATGCTGACAGCGTAAGTGTGAATACTAATATTCCGAAAAACTTCTTCATATCAATGAATGTGTTTATACATAATACATCTGTTGTCAAGAATGACATTCCTCTTTTTACTTAATGAGGACTTTACGACCACCTATAATATAGATACCTTTTCCAACCTTCGTTACACGTTGTCCACTCAAATTATAGATGACATCATTAGCCCTATCTTGGTGCATTAGGTCGATGTTGTCGACTGGTGCGAAAGTAAAGCTGAAACCTTTAATGCCAGCTCCAGCGACAGAGGTATCAAGATAAGCCTTGTTGGCGCCAAGGGTAATGGTTCCGCCAGAGAACTTATAGAACCCTATTTCCCCATTAAGTCTGCCAAGGGAGTAATGGGGTGTTGCATCGCTAAGGTCGAGACTCATACTATTGAGCGTTCCCTTCAACAAATTATCTTCTGCGTCTACGACTTTGGATAGACCGCTCGTGACATTAAAGATTTTGCTTGTATCCTTTTTATCGTTGACAAGCACAACTGCGGTGTAGGCCGGGATGTCGTGGCCGTTGTTACCCACTTCCGCGAGTTGGGCATAATCGCCATTCACGGTCGTGATGTAGTAAGCCTTCGTGTCCTCATCGGTCTGGACGTCGCAGTCGAAATAGAACGTTGCGTAAGAGTTTTCGCCAACGACATTGAGCGTTATCGGTACCACACGCTCAAGTGCCCAAGCGGATCCATCTGCGGTGCCAGCTGAGTAGTTCCAAGTCACTACTCCCGTTTGGCTTGCATTGATATTCATATAAGAATAACCATCATAAGAAGCGAATGTGCCAACCTTTATTCTGTAGAAGGGTACGGTGCCTGTTTTGCTGTCATACGAGATAGCGCATGCTTGAGCATTATTGACATCTGTTGTTGTTGTGACTTGCTGACTGTAGCTTGTACGTGTATTATCGAAATAGTAAGGTGTGCCGCCAATGGCATGTGAGATGCGCCATGTGAAGTCTTCCTGTTCTTCAAGGAAGAAAGGTACAGCACTTTCGGTAGTATTTTGCACAGCACCACTTGCATTCATCGTGATATACTTATCTGTCAAGCCTGTGCCAACACAACGGATGCGGTAGTAGCCGCTCTCAACGATGCAGTCGAGGTCTGCTTCTTCCACAACGAAATTACAACCATAGTCGGTAGTGACAGAATTTGCAGACCAAAGAGTGAGTTGCTCTGAGATGCAACTATTGAGAGCACTCTCGTCTGTACCTGGAATTACGAATCCGAAGAGTTCACTTCCATAAGTACTACCATAGTAGTCACCAGAACGTCCCGTCACACCTCGGCGTATGATGAACTTCGTAGGTGTAGGGGAGAGGTTCTTGGGAGACAGACCGAGTGACTGATTATTATATGGATGTACTTCAATGCCTGCGAACGGGTTGCCTTTGAAAATCCACAAGCTACGCGTTGAAACGGCTTGCTTCGTTCTGCTATTCTGAACAGGTGAAGAGCCATCTGTGCTGACAAAAGGCGCATAAGCGTAATAGCCGTAACGAGCCGATTTAAAATAGTAAGCATGTAGGTCATTATCACCTGTCGTTAATTCAAACGGACCGACCCAACTATAGGGAACGTCTATGCTCCGGCTGGTAGTGGCAGAGAAGGATGCAAGAGCAGGATAGCTAATGAAGCGGTCCTGTAATGCTACGAGTTCGTCGGGATATGCGTCGACAGTGGAGTTGAGAGCATAGTCCTTGTCAACCGTATAAACAACATTGTCGTCGCTATCCACCACATTCCACGTAATGGTTGCCGTAGAGACAACCTCGTCTATTGCAACGGCTTGTATGGCAGCACCACCATCACTTGTACCATTGGCAGACCAATACTTAAGACCTTGGTTGTTGGTTGTACCTCCATATTGGTTCCAATAGACTCCATTTGCACCTGAGGGGCTAATGCTGAAAGGATTGGAGTAACCAGTCTGCATGCAGCTCGTGATAATCCAGCGTGTAGCATCACTGCCAAATGTAGGATAAGACGAACCATTTGTCGCCGTTCCATTGGTGGCGGACAAATACTGAGACCCCTTGGCATTGTTGCGAATCATGAAGCCATTAAACGGATCGCCAAAGAACATCCAGCGATAGGGATTGCTTGTGTCTACCGTGGAAACGCAGTCCAGTGCCCCATTACTCATGGTATTCGAGGTGATGTAGAGCGCATTGCGGATTTTTAGCTGATAGTGATACTCCTGTTCCGCTGTGGAAATTTGGAATGGTCCCGTCCACGTATAGCCGATGCGCTTCACATTCTCGCCTGCAGCAACGGTGAACGCCCCCGGGAAGGCATCAAGTGTTACGAAGCGCTCGGAGACCATGGTTGTCAGTTCGGAAGGATAAGCTGAAACCGTGGTGCCTGCGGTTGCATCAACCGCCAGATTATAAATAGGAATATCATTCTCGTCAACAATGACCCATTTGACGACTGATGACTGCGAGTCGGCTGCTTTCGTGACACGGAAAAGGCTTCCTTCAGCGTTCTGGGCATCTTCGTCGTTCGTAATCCAATAGTTCACGCCTCCTCTTCCTTCAAAATCGTTCAGGAAGCAGGGAGCCGCCTCACCTTGAAGATTCTTTCCCCCTTCTTTATTCTTCAGAGAAAAGCCTGTGCCCGCGGAATTGGTGCAGACGACCCAACGCGAAACTTCACCCGTTCTCAGAACAGGGAATACCCCAGCAAACCGACTTCGGTCTGGAACAGAAAGGCCGCTGTAGTCCTGCAATGCGTAGTCCTCACCACGATTCTTGTTAACGATTTTGAAACCTTCATACTGGTTGCCTATGAAAGCCCAGTAATAGTTGTCATCATCGGCGTCGTAACTGTCCTTGAGGGAATAGCCATTATAGCCATGGGCACCATTAAGACCATATATCTGCTCGCCTGCGGTGACCCACTTGGTATTCTTTAAACCAAGGTAGTACCACGTGGCCGAACCGTAAGTCTTGGCCCAAGCGAAAGGAGCATCGTCGGACGGTTCTGCCGTAATGGTCCAAGTGGCATTCTCAGCGGTGGGCATCGAGGGAATGGTGTACTTCGTATAGTCACGACGTGCGTATTCAGGTAGACCGTTGATGGCAGGCGAGAAGAAAGCATTTTCTTTCGTATAAAGGATGCTGCCATCGGTATCCACTATTTTCAGTGTTCCCTTCACGCCGCTCGGCACTGTGAAGTAAGCAGAGTAAAGCGTCAAGCCAGGATAGTCGCTGTCCGTGAACTTGGCGCGGACCTGCGACTGGGCTTTCATGAACCCATAGTAGTCGTGGTCGCTGTCGATGGTGTAGTCGTTGCCATCTACACTGGATACAGCCTGCGTCAACGCCGTACCATTGCCATTCTCGAAGCCTATGGTGACGCGTTTATTGTCGTTGCCGTCCTTACGGGCATCCGCCATATCGATGGTGTAGTCAGCATCGGTACGCGAAGAGAAGTCGGGCAACAGCGACTGCAAGGGAAGGGTGTAGTCACCGTATGCCTCCTGCATCTGATCGGTAATGTCATAGACGCCATCGTTGCCAGTGTATATCATGCGCGCAGGTTTGTTCTCGGCGCTGGGAAAGGAGCGGAAGGTAAGATGGTTACCAGACACGTCGAGGTCGGTGGTATTAGTCATCTCACTCAAGCTAAGCTGTGCGAGTTGGTTGCTGGCCACGTCGAACACCTGCAAGTTCTCGCCATAGCCCGAGACGCTAGTTAGACCACTACCTTGTGCCGAAAGCGTGGTCAGGCTTGTAGGCAAGACAAGGGAAAACAAGGTAATGTTGTTCTCGCAGCGCAGGATGTCCAAACTAACCTGTGAGGAAAGGTCAAGCGCAGTGAAACTATTGCCCGAAATGTCGAGCGAGTAGAGGCCAGTGCCCGTAAAGGCAAGGCTGCTGAGGCTGCAATTGGCCACGTTGAGGCTTTGCAGATTGGGACATTTGTCCACCGTAATCGCGTTGGCAACAGCCGCATTTGTATTGGCCACGTTGACATCCATCAGTGCCGTCATGGTACCGAGGGTGAGGGTTGTCTGGTTTGTGCAGCCTCTCAGTACAAGAGAAGTCAGGGTGCTGGCTGCACCAGAGATGTTGACAGTTGCGATTTGATCCTGTCCGGACGTAATCTCCAAGTATGAAAGGTCATCGTTCGGAAAAGAGAGCGTTAGTGTATAGGCACCATCATAAGCTGAATTGCCATTCAAAGACCCGACCACAGTCCAATAGTTATCATCGCTGGTGACCGTTGAGAAAGTTTGATTGCCACTGCTTAGTGCTATAGCATAGCGCGTATTGCTCAGCTTATAGGTTGAGGCACTACTTACCTTGTTGATGCGGAAGCCAATGGTAGAATTGGTTTTCGTCGTTGTCAACGTAACAGTCTGAGTAGCCCATATCTTCATAAAACCTGTGAGGGCAAGAATGATGAGTGCAAATATCTTTTTCATAATTGTTTCCTCCCGGTTTTAGTCGTTGTTAATCGTTGAAGGCATCGACCAGCTGGGATTCGCCACGGTGAGGATGGCTTTCACCATATTGTCATCACAGGTCTTCAAGCCGAGTGCATTCATGTCGGTTTTGAACTCGTTGTACATGTCGGCCGTCATCAAGTACCAAGCGCCACCATAGGTGCGATAGGCCACTTGGCGGAGCAGACCGCACTTCTCGAAGTAGGGGAAGAGGTTGTAACCGCTGAGACGGCTGGCCTTGCGAATGTAGTTCAGGATGAACGGCACGGAGTTTACATCCCATGTGAGGTGGCTGCTGTTGAGATACTGTGTATTCGCCCATACACTGCTGGGATAGGTATTGAGGAACTGCGTGTAGGCATTGTTCTTGTTGCCGTTCTGTGCGGCAGCAAGAAGCTCGTACTTATCTACGCCGCTCTTCTCGATAGTGCTACCTGTGGTGGTACTGCCACTGCCAGCGTCTGTCTGGCGAATAGCCTCAAAGAGATCGTAGCTGAAGTCAGGCTTGTTGAGCTGGCTGATTACATAGAAGGCTATAGCGATGAACGGGCGGGCTGTACAGTAGTTTGTAAAGTCAAAAGAATACACACTTTGGTTGCTCTCGGCTGTCCAGTCGAGGTGGTCTGTGTACGTTGAGTTAATGAGGTTGGTATAACCTGTACTCCAACTGAAAGCGGATCTGTTGTCGTAAGCGTTCTGGCGCGTGTTGGTGATGGTGGTATATACCGTCTTGTCATTCTTGGTCAGTCCATCAGTCACCGTGCCGTTATAAAGCACTGTACCGAAGGCTGGATGGCAACCATGGCCAGTATCAGTAAGTCCGAAACGGACGGTATTCCACATGGAATTGTAATTGTTGGTTGCTTCATCGCAGCCTGCCCAGTTGAAGTAAGGACGCATCTGGTGCTGGTGGCCCCATTCGTGGCTGATGCCCCAGACGCTGGCACCACTGGCTTTGAGCATCTGATAGAGGTCGAGGCATCCTTCTTGCACATCGTAGCAGAAGCTAACACCAAGGCTACCCTGGAACATGTAGTAATGATAGTTGACGTATGCCAACGTGCGGGTCTTGGGAACGCGGTTGTATTTCTGCAAACCCAAAGCCTCATGCTCAGAGCCGATAATGTATTCGATGGCACGAATATACTGGCGGTAGCCTTTCGATGTACCTGTGGTTGAGGACCATCCTGAGCTCTTCGTGGTAGTACGGCAATAGTTGTAGAGTGCCTGAGCTTCCCATACCATGTGGGCATGTTCGGTCACCACATCCATATGCATGTTAGGCGCGTTCTTACAGAGGTTGTGCATCTCGTCGTTGGTGAGATCGAGACTAAGGTAACCATTCTCTATGCCATTGAGGAAGTGCATGGGGACCGGAGCGTATTGATCATCGGTATCGCCGAAATAGGTAACGTATGCCAGACCGTCTGACGGAGATTCCGTAGCACCGGAGGGCGCAGAGATGCTGTAGTCAATGACGTTCAGGCCCTCATGTAGGCTGTAGCTGGCTACGATGGGACCATAGCCGTTGGCATTGGGGTCGCCGGTCATTTTCTTGCCAGGGTACCACGCGTAGATGGACAGCCCTAACTTTGCGCCGCTAGGAATGGAAGGAATCTGGATGGCAATCTTTGTACCATTCTTCACGCTGATGCCAGTGACATTGCCCGTGCGGTCGTACATCTTGCCAGGAGCGTTCCACTCCTCGCTAATGGTCTCTGGCGACTTGTAGCAATTGGCAGTATGAACACGATACTTGGTACTATAGCCTCCATCATAGATGGCCTGTGCAAGTGTCTTAATGAAGCTGTTGCTGATACCATCAATAGTGGCCTGCGTCACGCTGCTCTTGAGCGTGGTCCACAGGTTGTCCTCAAAAAGACTTTCTGCAATGGTAGTGGCAGAGGTGTTACGCTTACCGATAATAAATTCCGAGCAGCTGGCGTGGTTGTTATAGCCAGAGGAGATGACCACGCGGATGTAGCGGGCATTGATGGCCGTAAAGTCAATCGAGGAAGCGTTGGAGCTCATGCCGAAGTCGTAGTTGCCAATGGTTGTCCAACTATTATTATTCGTAGAATACTGCAAACGGAACACGCCCCAGTTGCCATTAGAGTTTCCATCGGTTCGCGGAACATAGGTGATATAATCCACACTCTTAGAGGAACCGAGGTCCCAAGTAGCTGTTACGGTGCCGCCGTTGGCCAAAGCAGCCCCACTGCCATAATTGCTATGCCAAATTGTGGAAGTGGTACCGTCATAGGAGTAGCGTAACGGACCTTCCGACGCATTCGATGTAGCAGTACCCGTTGAAATGGTGTACTTCGTATCTTCAAATGTCGACAATGCAGCGCCGCTATACTCATCGCCATTTTGGGCTATGACGAAACTCTGCTCAACAGTGTCATCAGCACTGCCCTTGATGGTGATAGTACCGTAGCGTGTGGAGGCTGAAGAGTTCTTCCCCACATGGACGCTGAGCGTTGTACCCGAAAATGAGGCAGAGAGCCAGCCCGAAGCATCGCTTGCTACTGTTGCCGATAGTGTGCCGGCATTCTTTGCTGTGATGTCATAAAGCATGGTGGTCTCCGCCGTTCCGACGGTGCGGGCATGGGGAGTCTCTATAATGACCTGTGCTTGAACGAAGGGTGCGAGCGTACAGAACAAGGCCACCATCCATATTTGTTTCCCTATTATCAGATGTTTCATTGCCATGGATTTTGGTGTGCATTTGAAGTTACGACTTAGTCGAAACAGACGAAGCTATATATATATTATATGTATAAGCGTTCACTTTGACCAGTCATCATCCCAAACATCGTGATTATTGGGCCGTGAGTTCCCCTTAACGAAGCCGATGTCCTCGCTGTTGCTAACTTTAGTGGAACTATCCACCTTGATGGAATCTACAAGTAAGTGTTGTGCCCCTACAATATGGATGATGCAGAGTTTTGGGGATGAATACTTCTTATTCATAATGTTTGTATTTATTTTAATTTATTATTCTGTAAGTTTTTAGGTGGTTGCTACATAACCGCAACCGACGGAACTTTAATTAATGTATAACGTTTAAGGAACTCACTTGACAATGACTTTCTTGCCACCGATAATATAGACGCCACGTGAAGGCTTGTTGACGCGCTGTCCAGCAAGGTTCAACCATGTGCCATTTACGAAGGTGTCATTCTCAATTCCACGGATGGCATCTTCGCCGCCGAAGCTGAAGGTGAAGCCCTTGATAGCGCCAGCAGCGGGCACTTCGAGGTATGCCTTATTGGCACCGAGGTTGATGGTGCCGCCGCTGAACTTGTAGAAGCCAATCTCGCCGTCAAGCTTGCCGAGAGAATAGTAGTTGGTGGCATCGCTGAGGTCGAGGGACTTGCTGGAGAGTGTTCCCTTCAGCAGGTTAGCGTCCTCGCTGACGACGGAGCTGAGTCCGCTGGTAGGGGTAAGGATGGTGCTGGTGGCAGCCTCGCTATTGATGAGCACTACAGCTGTGCGGGCAGGAATCTCTGTGCCTTCGTTGGCCGTGAGTGTCAGCTGAGCAGAACCGTTATTGGCCGTGGCTACGTAGTATGCCTTCGTTGTGCCGTCGGTCGTAATATCCACAGGCAGGTAGAGGGTGGCGTAAGAGGCATCGCCAACGACATTGAGCGGGAAGGTCTTGACGAGGGTGACGGCGAAGTCGGCAATAGCCAGATACTTGCTCACGTCGGTAGATGTAACACTAATGGAGGTGGAAGCAGCATTCACATTAGAGACATTCAAAACGGTGTAACCCGTAGACGAATTGGCGAAAGCTGGTGTAATTGTTGTTCCGTCTGCTGCCGTAAGCGTATAAGTGTGAGCGGCGCTATAAGCCTTAGCTGCAAGCAATGAGTAGCCTTGGATAATGTAACCTTCAGGAGCAGTTAACGTGAGCGTGGAAGGCGTATTGTTTGCAGCTGGTGCGTATGCCAAGTTGAAGTGACCGTTCCAGTTACTGAATTGGTTGAAGCTACCGTCGGATTTGGTCAGCGTAACGCCTGCTATTCCGCTCGTTGCATTGGACGTCCAAGTATCACCAGAAAGAGAACCATAGGTAGTGTGACTCGTTGTTCCATAAACAACCTTTACATCGGTTGTTTCCAGATACTCGGGAACCTGGTACTCATTGATTGCAGGAATGAGCTGCACGAGCTGGTCGCGTGTAATCTCAAGGAAGTTGATGGGATAGTGGTTGTAGTCGGTATAGCCGCCAGCGTCGTTCAGCGACTGGTCCTCAAAGAGGAGGTAGAGGCTGCCGGCAGGCGACTTCTCCATCGTAACGTAGCGCGTGGCCTTGGTCTGCACGTTGAGGAACTCGGTCCAGTTCCTGCCCTTGTCGGTGCTGTAGTAGAGCTTGAGGTTGGCGTGTTGACCAGTGGTCATAGAGTGGAAGATGACGTCCGTCTTGCCCTCGTCAGTTTCGCGCTGGTAGTAGAAGATATCCTGGTTGTTGGGATTGCCGCCGGCGTTGAGCTGCGAGTTGTTCCACTGCGAACCCATCGTGAAGGTCAGTGTACCGTCATTATTTAAAGTGTAAGTAGCGGTATTGAATCCACGGTTGTTGCCTTGACGAATAGAAGCAAGGAGCGAACCATCGTTAGCTTGGATAATCTTAGCCTCATCGCCACCTACGAAGATGGCGTTCTCGCTGATATGCCAAGTGGCACCCTTATCGGTGGAGTAGAAGATGTAGTCTTGAGAGTTGCTGGTCTTCTCTGTTTTTGTCGAATTGGTATAAGGCTGAGCAGGCAAGAGTGCCATCAGATAGCCCTCGGAGGTGCAGAGACCGCGACCAGAGGTGACGAAGTAGTCGTAAAGGCCGTAGCAGGTGTTGCTTCCGTAGGAAGAGGCATGGTCTGTCACCTTACCTGTGGAAACAAGGTCGGCAGGGGGATTGGCAGCAGAAGAGCTCCATGTCACACCGTTGTCCTCCGAGACAGACATGCAAATACGATTCAGTCCATAGAAATAGCCGATATTGCCAGCTGCAAAGAGGCAATAAATCTTGCCATCGTTGTCTTTGTAGAGCGACGGATCACCATAGCCGCAAGTGGCATCACTGCTATTGTCGCCCTTGGCAATGACCACGGGCTCACTCCAGGTGCGTCCGCCATCGGTAGAGCGTCGGATAACGATGTCGATGACGTGTCCGCCACCTATGTCCCTATGGCTGTCATAGCGTTTGTCGCACGCTACGACGATGCTGCCGTCATCGGCCACTACCATAGCGGGGATGCGATAGACGCGACTGCCGTTGTCACGGGGCAAGAAGGGATAGCTGCGGGTGTTGAAGACCATTGCTCCACGGTCGGACGGATCGCCGACGGAGGTGAGGTCGAGTGTCGTTTCATTTTCGTTGCAAGTGTAGGTGATGCCCGTCAAGGCTGCGTCAATAACGGCGCCAAGAGTAGCATCGCTCTTCACGGTTGCACCAATCCAATAATAGTGGGTTCCTACGGAGAGGTTGCCGATTGAGAATGTGGCTGTAGAGCCGGAGATGTTGGCTGTGGCGACTTCTGTCTTCGTCGGGGCACCTGAGCCAGTGGAATAAATCTCGGGCGAGGCGGAGCTGGCCTCATAAAGCTTCAACGAAGAGATATTGGCTTCGGAACCATCCTTGAGGTTGACGGTCATCGTCACACCGGTAGCAGCTCTGAACGGAGCCGCGTTGACACTCAGCAGCATCACTTCGCTGTCACGACCTGCCGTCTGCCAGCCTTGTGCTACGCTCACGCCATCAGCCACGATGGCCAAATTGGGGTTATAGGCAATAGTTACGGTCTTAGCCGTGGCATCAATCGTGACGCCACTGGCGCCATCGAGCGAGAAGTCGCTTGGCGCTGGCGTTACACCCGCAGGCAGGAAGAAGTAACCGTTCTTATATACACTGGTGAGACCGCTGACATCGCTGCGCGAGCAAGTAATCTGTGCATTGTCAGGAGCATTGTCGCAGATGACCTTCCAAGCTTCGAGACCTGCGGCAGAGAGGTCGATGGGATAGACCGTATATGCCGTGCGCATTGTTGTTGTCTCTCCAATGAAATAGTTGGCGTTGCTGTTGTAGGGGTCAGCATAGTAGTTATTGTTCGTCTTGAAATAGTTTCCGTTGCTGTAACCGCAGATGACATTGCCAGCCGTGGTAGAAGGTGTGGGGAACTTATTGGAGCCATTATCTACGAGGAAGCGTCCATCGGGTAACTGCCAGGTGTTGACGTCCCAACTGGTGTGGTTGATGTAGGTAAAGAAGGTGGGATCGGTAATAGCGGGCTGCACGTCCACTCCACCCGTGAATGTCACAGGATAGAGGTCATTGTACAAAGAGTTTGCCGCTTGCAGATAACGCCCAGCATAGCTGGCAGATCCATTTTTGCTTTTTATTTGTATGGCATACCATCCTGAAGCCTGTGGGAAGCTGGTGAGTGCCGTCTGGTTCTTCACCAACTTAGCCACAGCTGCACTAACGGCTTCGCTTGCATCTACACCTTCAACCTTTGTAATGGTAAAGTTACTACCTGCATCATTCCAGTTAATAACAGGACTAGTGTAGCTATTACTCACACCCATATAAGCTGCATTCGTTCCGCTCACAGGGGCCTTTGCCATTCTAATTTTAACGGTACCATCACTCTGAGATTCTGTAGTCACAGGTACAGCATTATCGCTGAATACCCAAGCATTGGAATTACTCTGAGCAATGCCCGTAGGAATAGCGAACTTACCAGCACCAACATTATAAAGGTAGTACTGACCCGGTGTCCCTGCATCAACGAAGACCCACTGGTGGTTGACGTTTGTTGCATCGAAGGCCGTTGCGCCTGACTTTCCACTGCTCCAAACATATCGAGTGCTCTTAGCTGGTTCATAGGTAAGGGCACCACGATTGGTATTGGTGTTGTTCAACGTATAAACTTCAGATATGCCATAGCCGACCTCGTATATCTTAACCTGCTTTGTGGCGCCTGTACCTGTTGTGTAGCCCCACAGCTTGTTGTTACTGCGATCAAGGCCACGAACTGTATTAGAGGCATCAGGGGCTGACGGATAAGCAATACCATCAGAAATATTTAGCGACCAAGCTCCAGCAGAAGCTTCATCTGATACAGATGAGAGTGCCTGATTGTAAACCGGAACGCCCCAGTAGCGATTCGTGTAGTAGTTCTTAATCTTCCACGTGCCGTCGCCATTGCTGATGAGATAATAGATGCTACTTTCATTACAGGCGTTGCCATTAGGGATGTTGTAGTCGGTCCCGTTGTCATTGATATAGGGGACAGTACCCGTTCCGGAGGCTTGACTTTGCAGCACATACGCCTTTCCACTGACAAGTTGGCTTTCGCTCGTCACCTGGCCACCCACGTTCACTGCCGTTTGCGCAAAAAGAGTTGCGGTTGTTCCCACTGCGAGTAGGAGCAACGCAGAAATTAATCTTTTGATGTTCATATCGAAAATTTAGTGTTAGTTATAGCCTATAAATCGGTAAATTCGGAACAAAGTTACAGAAAAAAGGGATAGTTCCAAGTTTTTTAACATTAAAACCAATAAACTCGACTGAAAATCGAATGTAATGGGTGTATATTCGCAACTAATAGTGGCGGGAAGAAAGAGGAAACAAATAACTAATACCCTTTAGAAGAACATCATCTATAACCTGACTATTTTAAGCTTAGGAAAAAATGGAGCTATGTTCGTGAGTCGTTTCACATAGGTTCGTGAGGCAATGAACATAGGTTGATCGGCTCACGAACATAGGTTCATCAAGAAGCCCACCTGAGAGCGGAAAAACAGGCGCAGATATAACCTATCAAAAACGCATCTGTACACGGGAGCTTACATGTCTACAGGTTAGGCCTAAAGTGCATATACAATGGCACTTACGCCCCTATACGCAAGGGCAAAACGCAAAGTCCTTCACGAACGTTCGATCAAGACTGAACGAACATACGTGAAGGACTATAAATAAGTAAGTTCAGATGTCTTACTTCAGACGCTTGTAAGCGTAGGCAGCGACGTCGCCGAGCTCTTCCTCGATGCGGATGAGCTGGTTGTACTTAGCCATACGGTCGGTGCGGCTCATAGAACCGGTCTTGATCTGACCGCTGTTGGTAGCAACGGCTATGTCGGCGATGGTAGCGTCCTCAGTCTCACCGGAACGGTGGCTGGTGACGGTGGTGTAGCCGTGACGGTGAGCCATCTCGATAGCCTCAAGGGTCTCGGTCAGAGAACCGATCTGGTTAACCTTGATGAGGATGCTGTTGGCAGCGCCCATCTTGATGCCCTTCTCGAGGAACTTGGTGTTGGTGACGAAGAGGTCGTCGCCGACGAGCTGGCACTTGTGACCAACCTTAGCGGTGAGCTTAACCCAGTTCTCCCAGTCGTTCTCGTCGAGGCCATCCTCGATGCTGTCGATGGGATAAGTGTCGATAAGGTGCTCGAGGAAAGCAATCTGCTCCTCAGCGCTGAGCTTCTTGCCGTTGGGATCCTTCTGCTTGCCGTTCTTGAGCTGCTTGTAGTCGTAGAACCAGTTACCGTTCTCGTCCTGAACAGCGAACTCAGAAGCTGCGCAGTCCATAGCAATCTTGATGTCCTTGCCCGGCTCGTAGCCAGCAGCCTTGATAGCGTCGCAGATGATGGTCAGAGCGTCCTCGATGCCATCGAGAGCGGGAGCGAAGCCACCCTCGTCACCTACAGCGGTGGAGAGGCCACGGGCCTTCAGCAGCTTAGCGAGGTTGTGGAAGACCTCAGCACCCATGCGGATGCTCTCCTTGATGTTGGGAGCAGATACGGGACGAATCATGAACTCCTGGAAAGCGATGGGAGCGTCGGAGTGAGCACCACCGTTGATGATGTTCATCATAGGAACGGGGAGAGTGTAGGTGTTGCAGCCACCGATGTAGCGATAGAGAGGCAGGCCGAGAGCGTTGGCAGCAGCCTTGGCAGCAGCGAGGCTGACGCCGAGGATAGCGTTTGCGCCGAGCTTGCTCTTAGTGGGCGTGCCATCGAGAGCGATCATCTTGTAGTCGAGAGCGCGCTGGTTGAGGACGCAGTCACCCTTGAGGGCGGGAGCGATGATCTCGTTGACGTTCTTCACGGCCTTGAGGGTACCCTTGCCGAGGTAGCGGTTCTTGTCGCCATCGCGGAGCTCGAGAGCCTCGTTCTCACCGGTGCTGGCACCAGAGGGAACAGCAGCACGACCCATTACACCATTTTCGAGAATCACATCGACTTCTACAGTCGGATTGCCACG
>OCVV011089340.1_pt1 | contig 16644 bp, 9 predicted proteins | sample 1539721 | NCBI WGS metagenome assembly OCVV01 (sample SAMN02144230, study PRJEB22623) | gut metagenome | biome: sheep rumen | host: Ovis aries | place: New Zealand | reverse complement strand
CATTGTTCTTCATTAATTACACCTAACGCAAGTTGATCACTTATATATGTAATATCAGTATAGCCAATCCTTTCATCGGATGATAGCATGTTCTTTGCATTATATAAGTTGAACAAATGACTATTTTGCCTATATTTGTATAAAGACTCTTTAATATGGATGATTTCTTGAGCAATTAGTTTTTTATCCCCATGTAAGTTTTGCTTGAATCTTACCAATGACTGGACTGTTCGCCCTGTTCCTTTTTGTATGAAGGATATTGTGGCCACTTCATCGTGAACATCGATAATGTCCTTCCAATGTGTTAGCGGAAACTCGAGCTTTCCATTTTTCTCATTAATTAACGATACAAGCCTCTCATCTTCGTTATTATAATCTACAACTCTACGATATTTGTCATCAAAGACTTCTTTCGAAATATCTGCATATTCTCGTGTGAAAGTATTTGGCATCAATAATACATACCCACTTTTCACCTCTCTATCATTATTTCTTATCTTTATGAGTATATTCTTGTTATCATAGAAGAAGACTTCTTCCGCCCAAAACTTTTTTAATGAGGAAACAACGATGAAATTGTCTCCATTGGGGTTCTGAACAACATCTAATCGCGCATTACCCCACTCTTTTATAGACAAGCTATCTGCCGTCTGCTGTGCTACTAATTTTACCATAGAGTTTTTGTATTAATAGATCTTACTCCTACAAAACGACCTTTATATGAAATACCACTAATAGGCAATACCTGAGCTTCAGGAACATTTGTTATTAGAGTGCCATCTGGCGTTATAACATCATAAGTAATTTCATTGTTCTTATTATCCAAATATACCATATCAATGGTAGTCTGTTCCTTCTTATCCGCATCACTGGGATCAGGCAAATAATAAGCTTCAGAGTTTCGTGCAATATGATATTCGGAGATGGCTACTAATCCGACTTCCTCTGGTTTGTTACCACAAATATCATCAAACATTTTATGAATAGCATCCTTTGTAGACTGATTAAGTGCAACCCCCAGAATATCTTGCTCAAGTCCATTATCGATCAAGTCAACCATCATGGAAAATCCCCTTTTTAACTCAAAAGGATCCATCAGTCTTGATGTAATATTCAGGCCACCAATAATTTTGTCATATATGGTTATAAAGGATGTATTTGCCTTTATAATACCTATGTCTGTGTTTAGAGTTCCTGAACAATATTCTATATCAGAACGTTCAAAGGCAGAACTGCTCAAGAATACTTCATACAGGAGATGTGCAACAAGAGAACGCTGTATTTTGCTTGTCATAAGAGGATGTGTTATGATAACACCTTCCGTCAGCATCGTATGATTGAATGAATTTTGTTTCCAGTAATCCCCAGGGTAATCCTTTATATTCTCAATAGCGCCACCATTTGCGAATCTAATATATTCTTTATAACCCTTTATGGTTGTAAATTCGCTAAGTCCCAAGTTCATAACATGAAGCTGTCCAAAGCGTATATGACCATGTATCTGAGATGATTTTTGTGGAGTCACAAGAACACCTGTCCTTGGTTTTGTAGATACAGATTGATTTCCACGTAACCTTTCCAATATAATCTCATGCTTCATTTTATCGACCTTAACTACGCGTCTTGGAATACGTAGATAGATATAAACAGCTTCTGGATATGCTTCTCGTAATACATTCTGCATGTTAAGTTCGCCCAGACCTTGATCAGGGTTATTCCTTTCATATGCCTTATACTGCACATCAAACTGTCTAAGAGTGAAAACAATTTCAGGGTAATTACCTCCAAGACCCATGAATTGTTGATAGTCCGCAGAGAACTGATTGTTTAGTATATCATGGCAAATGTTGCTGAATTTTATTGGGAATAATCCTGCTACGCGCTTGAAATCCGAATCCCAATTCTTATTTGCTACTGATTGGAATTCAAGGCCGTCACCAACAAAATGGAGTGCCTGAATGTTCACCAGATTTTTATTGTCCAAATATAAAGCAGGTTCTTCTGGAGGTAAGGATAATAATTTCTGCGGATCATTGAATAATCGCTTAGTGACGATACTATTGGGATTATCCATGATTATAACCACCGCTTCATCATTAGTACCACCTCTGCCTACTCTACCAATTCTTTGATAGAAACTTGTAGAACTATTTGGAATGCCATTTAAAATGGCAACATTCAGTGCTCCGATGTCTATTCCGACCTCTAACGATGAAGTACTGACGACCCCTTTGAATTTGTTTGTTCCAAGAACATTTAGGATGTTATTATAATCTTCGGCCTCCAAACCAGATTTGAAAGGATAAATGCCAATTTGTTGCATATTTAATGCTTTTTCCGTATCTAATGCAACTTGGACAACATCCTTACGACTATCAATAAACGTAATTGAATGACAATTGTCAGGAAGTCCGGAAGTAAGTTCTGTCAACAGGTTTGATAGCCCCTTCCCAATGCCTATTAAAAATATTTTGGTTGGGCAAGAAGGTGATGTATCCATGTTTGGGCCAATAATATCAAATTTATCTATGCCCGAAATATCAGACGAGTGCTGAACAGGATCATTAATAGTAGCAGATGCAGTGATGTATTGAGGTAGTTTTCCTCCAGCGAGTAGAGTACAACTATTAAGTCTACGAAATAGATATGCACTATTTGAACCAAGCATCCCTCGATAAAGATGTACCTCATCGATTATGACGAGCTTAAGGTTAGCTAAAAACTTTTTTAATGCATCTGCAAACCTGTCATCTTTTAACTTGCCGAGTAGGAATGTATGAACAGTGTCCGGTGTGAATGTAATGACACTACATTCTTTGAGTATTCTCAGCCTTTCTGAAGGGTCAATAGTACCATCAATTCTACCGCATTTGACATCTTTCAGTTTATTTTGCCAACTGTCAACTTGCTGACTACCCAAGGCTCTCATCGGATAAACAGCAATTATCCTTGCATTTGGATCCTTTTCAAGAATCTCCAATGCGGCCATGTGGAAAATAGCCGTTTTCCCTGAACTTGTTGATGTCGTGATACATACGTTCTTGTTCTCAGAAACCAGTTTCGCTGCTGCATATTGATGTTCGTATAGCTTCCCTTGATAATTACGATTAACATAATCTTCAACCCTTTGCCCCAAATCTTTCGCTCCTACATGATATGAGGCAACTTTGCCTGGTTTGTCAATTTCATGAACTATCATGTAGCCATTATTGGACAGAATAGTTCGAATCTTGTCACTTAGCTTGTTTTTAGGTGTCGTCGGCGAAATTGGCGTCGTGTTTTGAGGTAGAGTACCTGCTTGCGGTGCTCCACTCGATTCATAGATGATATATTTTGGGTCATCACAATTTAGAATCTGGGGCAATTTATCAAGGTCTGAGTTGGTATAGTGAATAGCAGGACTGGTAATGTCACTTATTTTATCTGAGATGTGATCCATATCGCAAATATGGAACCATGACTTAGATTTCGGTGATATTAAATGGTCATCAACTGTAACAGGTTGATTGAAGACAACAATACCAGAAGTATGTCCCAAATTGACATGAGTGCTGGGGAACCATGTGTTTAATGTTGTAATGACGGCAAATTTGTTGTTTTTTGTCTGGACAAAAGGGTTTTTACCCATACCACCTTTAATGATAGTGCCATCGTCAAGTTTCCAATCTCCGTTTTCTGCAGCAATTACATTACCGCTGTAATTCTTGAACTCAAGTACAGTAATTGCATCGGGTTTTATGAGCAAAGCGTCAAGTGGAACACCGTTGAAGTTGATGTTGGCAAACAGCAGGTGCATTTCTGCTGATTTGTCATACAAGTCTTTCAGAATTGAACACAAATTTCTGAACTGTTCGCGCTCATGAGTATGATCATACTCTTCTAACTTGAAAATTCTTAAACTCATATTATTGCTCGTTAATTATCAGTAATTCTTAACCCCATCTCATTAATTGCTACTCCAAAAAACAAAAATAACTATGGTCATTATAATCTATTGCTTCATTTAAAAGCTGATTGTTGATAAAGAAAGACTTACGGTAGAAATCTTTGCAAGAAACTGTTCTAAATTCTAGTTCAGCTTTCTCATATATACCATCTTGTGGCCGGATAATCAGACCAGCATCAATCAACATGGGGAGAATGCAATACAACCCATTTGGCGTAGCGCGATTACTGCCGTACTTTGCTGACATCCTACTAACAATGACTTGTGTGTTGACTTGTTTTTGGATATTGAAGAACTTCCCGAGTAAAGCTGTTGTGTCATATCCGAAAGGATAGGCGGAGTTAATGATAGCAGCGTAAACAATAGCTCTGTCACCCTTGAAATGAATAGCTTCGTTGTACTCTTTTATATGCTCTCGTATAAACGGGAAAAGAGGATTCTTTACAGTAAGTCTGTTAAGGATGGTCACACATTTTTTGATGCGGTTTTGTCCCTCATATTCTCCAGCGGCTAACGAAAGGGCAAGTTCTGTGTTGTACGAACCATCTAAAGCCGCCTTCATTGCCATTTCTAGCATTGAAATACTAATACGTTGATTTATTAATATCTTATTCTCCATAACAATTTAATTCTCTATCATTATAAAGGGTATCACCATTTCCATAAAATGTGAACCTCCATGAGTAATTTCTTCTTTTGCTTTGAATAACTGTGTATTTCTCCAAACGAGCCAATTGTCTCTTATGAGCCAATTAATGCGGTCATTTGGATGCAAATCGGCAAATGCTTCAAGATACGTCTCTTTGTCGAAACGTAAATACCTTTCTCCCCGACTCGCATCACTATCTTTTTCTTTTACGATGAACGTCTTGTCGTGCTGGTTAAGAGCCCATCCGTCATGTGCAGAAATATTCCCATGATCAGTAGCTATATAAATGCAATACCCTTCATCATGCAGACGTTTGATACGAGGAAGTATTCTATCTACCCAATTCTCAGTGATGCTATATAAATCCTTTGTATATTGACACGCATGGGCTGTGTGGTCAAGATTAACATCTACTAAGGCAACACGTGGTTGATAGATAAACTCCGGGATGTCTTCTTCATATAGATACAATGCGCTATCGCCAATCATCTGTTTAGAACCGCGTTCATGTGAAGTCCAGTATTTTGTCCAAAGATTGCGCTCAGATTGCGGCCCTTGGTTATAATCATTTTCTGGGAAGTCGCCGCGGAAGATCGCCTGTCGGCTAAGTTCCGTAATTGAGGGCATCCATGCAAAAAGAATATCCTCTTTTGGTTTTATTCCTTCTTCCCTAAGACGTTTGCCGAGGATTGTATACTGCCAGTAGCTAAGACAGTCAACAACAATCAAAGCCACCATATCATTTCGTTCATGCCTATCGCTAATAAATGGTAATATTTTAGAAACGACTTTGGGCCTACCGTATGCAGAAGATGTTTGGGTGTTGAAGTAATTCTCGTCAACGTAACGTTGAAAATCTTCATTAATCTCATTTAGCGCTGGTTCTATCTCTTTGTATGCATTCTGCATGATAGCCTTCACCACCAATTCGCTTATCTGACTCATTGTGGCAGCAGAAGTCCAGTCGCGAGGAATTTCAAGGAGTTGCTGTTTCAATTCAGATGCATCAGCTCCTATTTTCTCTTTTTGTGTATTTATTATATCCAGAGTCTCTCTTACTCCAAGATTACGCAAGGTTCGTTTCTCAAATAGAATACTTAATAATGGAAAAGACGGGCATGCTTTAATTAGTGTCGGAATGTCGTAGCAAGAAAATAAATCTGTCAACTTGAAATCTACCACATAGCATTTACGCATAATGTCAGGCATCAGTGACTGTCCTGTGCCAAGTAAATAACAATAATGCTTATCCACATCGTTTTTATGTAATTCATAGTGGAAACGCAATTCAATATTGCTGCCAATAACAAATGAAACACCAGATTCTTCACTCAAACGGTTATGAATATCTTCCCGCATGAGTAGGCTATCAGCATAGCGTATAATGCTGATACTGGTATCTTCTCGTGTTATGTTATGAATAACATTGCTGACAAAACTATCCATTTATTCTAACTGTAAGTATATGTTTGACATCAGGTACCACATAATATGCATGAGAGATATTTTGCTCGAACAGGTCTCTTTGTTCTTGCAATTTCTTCAATTTCCCCTGACGAATGTTTTCAATGCCTATCCTGCGAATGCGAGTTTCAGCCACATCTAGGACATGCCGTTTCTTGTCAAGTTTTGCTTCAATTCCACTCTGTATATCTGATTCGATTTTCAAAAATACGGAATGGAGATTCTTTTGAAGCTGAGTATTATCAATAATGGTTGGATCAGCGGTTACGAAGCCAATGCCCCTAAACTGGGGGTTGCGCTTAACCAATAAATCCCATAATATCTGTCCGTATGGGGCAAATACACGCCCATTATCACTTATATATTGTGCTGAATAACATACCTTGGTCTCATTATCGTTTTTCCCTGTAACTTTCCATAGTGTTAAATAACCAGGACGTTCCTCACCACTGAGTGATTGAATTACTGGTATTTCTCTGCCGACACCTCCATCAATATCACGGATGATATGCTGAACAATGGGGTGTTGAAGAGTAATGTGGATAGCATTTGGGTTATCTTCTTCCCATTTAGAATCGAAAATAGCTCCAAGTTTCCCTTCCTGGAAATGATATAAAGTCAATCCGTTAATCATTTTGTCATAGAATCCCTTCATATTGATACAATGCAAGTCCATGAGGTCTTCTAACCAAATAGGGAGTGGGCTGTATTTCACTTCAGAGGCTGCTGTTTTTGTTATCTCCTTTTCGGAAATAGATGGAAGTGCATGTTCTGTAGAGCGATAGTTTCGTAGTTTATCTTTTATTTCCTCTAGCCATTTCTTGCTGTCTTTCTCAAATTGGCGTGGGTCGAGAAGTGACTGCAGATATAGTTGATTCAGATGTTTCATCTCAATCGTTGAATCTAATACATCATTTGTTTTGTCAATTCCTAACTCTTCCATGATGGTGTCGAGTTTTGACATGATAGTGTTGTATATGCGATTGTCCACACTGTTATCTGTCAGCATATTGATAGCAACGACTTTGTGCGACTGACCAATACGATCAATACGACCAATTCGCTGTTCTAAGGCCATTGGGTTCCAAGGCAAGTCGTAATTAATAACTATGTGGCAGAACTGCATATTGAGTGATTCACCGGCAGCATCAGTAGCCACCATTACAGGTACATCATCTTTGAATCGCTGCAAAGCATCTTTCCGAGCAGTCAGAGACATAGAACCGTTGATGCCTACACAATCCAATCCTGCGTCTTTAAGTGATTGGATCAGATATTCCTGTGTGCCGCAGAACTCTGTAAACACAAGAACTTTCAGATTCTCCTCCGAAGGATCACTTCTGAGTTGATAAATTTTATCAAGCAGAGCAACCATCTTTGCGTCCTTCTCAATCCGCAAGACGTCCTCTGCTTTTTTGATTAGTTTGCCCAGTTCTTCTATTTCATTGAAAGCTGTGCCTGCATTGTAAACGACATCCATTTCTGCTGCCATCAGCCCCTCTTCTTCAAAGTCACTATAGCGAATACTATCCTGTTCACCATATCCATCCAGTTCATCAGCATCTACACCTTCTTCCAATCGTTTATAGCGATTGCGCATGGCAGAGAGCACAGCTGCAGTACTACTACTTGCCAACTTCTGGAACATTACCATAACTAACCCTTTGGCGTAGCTATTCATGTCAAGCGCATTCTCAAAGCTCCGCCTAACATACTCCGTGACATCCTCGTACAATTGATGTTGTTTGGCAAATTCCCATTTGTCGGTCTGAACGTTCATACGCTGAGTTTCGCGTTGTTGGAAAAGCTTCTTCCCGTCATAATCGAGAGCAAAGCGCTTTTCTGAGCGCATGACATAAGGTTGAATTTCATCAATGGTTGGCATCCCTTCACCAGTGAATGCGTCTGGATCTATCAATTGTAGCACACGGCGGAAGTGATCACTTTTTCCACGATGTGGCGTGGCAGATAAGAGTAATACGTTAGGTACACTATTACAAAGAGCATCTGCCATGACGAAACGTGATACTTGAGCAGTGGCTCCACCCATTTTGTGTGCCTCGTCGATGATAACCATGTCAAAATCTGCATTTAGCACGGCCTCCAGACGGTACTTGTTATATTCTTCAATCTTCTTCTGACTCCAGCCATCACGAACAGTCAATGGTTTCAAAGCATCACTTGATACAATAATCTGGTTATGCTGCTTCCAAAAGTTCAACTCGTCTTCGGCATCAAAACTGGCAAATGTTCTAGCCATACTATTGATAAAAGATGAATCGTAGATGTGGAAGTGTTCACAGAAATGCTCACGTAACTCTGATTGCCATTGCAGCATAGCAGATTTTGGTACTATGAGTAGAACACGCTTTACTTCACCTCGAAGTTTCTTCTCCTTCAGTACAAGGCCAGCCTCAATGGTTTTACCCATTCCGACTTCATCGGCCAACAGGTAGCGAGTCTGTAAGCCTTGCATAACTTTCTCCAATACGAGAATCTGATGAGGAAGAGGAGTGAGCGAACTTTCGTATGGAGCGAGCAAGCGTTTCTGGGCAATTTCCCCTTGAATGCGTGCAGCGATAGAGACATACCGGGCATAGGAGAGTGCGTCGAGGTTACTATGGTAATCCTCAATCTCGTCGAGCATTACCTGCTTGAACTCATCTGTTTCAAGAATGTGAACCCAACAGAATGTTTTATCAAACATCTGTTTCTGGCCAATAATTTCTATGCTTTTTCCTCTATACTGCATACACTTGCATAAATTATATATGACGAGTTGCTACATCATAATAACGAAGGAGTTGTTCATCCTCTTGCAACATATCAGTAGCTATTTTGTCTCCAACTTTGACAATTGTCATGAAGTCCTTTTTCTTATAGCACTCCTTAAATCCTGCTCTTACAGCTTCAAGACGAGCATTTTTTATAGTCTTTGCCTTTGGTTTGTTAACAGCTTCTACGTATATGTTGAATTCCTTCATTAAGTTCTTGAAACGTAATTTATCCAAATCAACTTGTTTTTCAGGATCAGCAATGCGCCATTTACCATCAGATTCTTCAATGAAATTCTCTTCGAGGATGTCACGTAACTCAGGAAGTATATCGCCCTTACGAAGGCCATTAATAGCTTGCATCCAGTCAGGCATTATTTCTTGGTATGTTTTAGGCGAGTCTTTTAATTGTATTTTTAGCCATTCGATACCATTCGCTTCATCGCTAACTATGATACCCATAGGTGCAAAACCATCAGTATGCTTGCGTTTTTCCTCATATTCTGCAGCTTGAGTTGCAGTGAAGAACATATTATCACGCTCAATAAAACGTTCATGTAACCCTTGTTGGAATTCTTGAGCATCCATTGGTACAGGAAGACCATGCTGAACGTAATAGCTAATGAGCCTATCAAATATGATTTTGGGGCTACGTTCAATGACGGTTGTCGTTTGGTTTCCTTTTTCTATGTGAACTGAAAGATGTTCTAAATGTTCTTGCACGAAGTCCCACACATTTTCCTTACGTTCAGAATGTTGTTCTATACTATCTATTATAGTTTCAGAAGGTTTGTAACAAGAAATAACTAGATCCTGTTTTACAGCGGTCGTTGTTGTGACGGCTTTGAAAGAACCTTTTTTCTTGTCTAGAGCAGACACATTGGCAATAACAAAACCAGAATTCTGTATGGCATTTTGAATGCAAGTCCACACTTTCGCACTTGTGTTGCTAAATTCTACAGACATCCATTTGCCAGGTTTAAGTAATCGGTAATATTCTCTGAAAGCACCCTGCATGAGATTTTGGTACTCTAAAAATTCTTTATGTTGATAGTTGGAAATAATACATTCATCAGTGGCATTTGTGTGGACTTTTAACCACATTTCTGACAAGCGATTCATCTCTGAATACATGAAATTTTTGCCAAATGGAGGATCTGTAAAAATGTAATCGATAGTACAATCTTTCACATTGGTTACATCTAATACGCTTTGGGTCAAAGATACAACCCCGCCATTCTCCGGCGCCACTGGAATTTTTTTTCTTGAATTGATAAGATCTTTTAACTGACCAAAAATATTCAATTCTTTGAATAATGACGGAACATATAATGTCCCTGACATTGGTCCACCACCAGCTCCCCAACATCCATTCATGTACGTATATCTATACATAATAGTTGTTTGGAAGGCAAGCTTTGTAATTAGATAATTAAGGATAGGTTGCTTTTTTGTATACGATTTCAATTCAGATAGAACAAGCAAATTGCGCTTAGTATAGTATTGATAAAAATATTCTATACCATCTCTATAGCATCTGGCTAGTTCATCACCAGCATAGGTTTTATCCATTGGAATCCACTTACTAGGTTTTATACCTGATATTTTGCTTATTGTTTCTAAATCAAAATCATCTGGCTCCTTTTCATATCTTTTACCATTAAATGAATAATTAATTAAGGTTGGAACTCTTCTGGTAACAGAAAGTGTGGAAGGGGCAATATTGTCAAATATGGTTTCTTTCATCTTGTCTAGAGATGCTTTTGAAACCACACTTCCACAGTTCGGGCAGTGGAAAGAGTCTAAAATTTTACCTTGCTCTTTGTTAACAGCTGTCTTCCAATAAATTAGTTCATGTCCACACGCAGGACATGAATAAGAATCACTCCATAAAACATAATTAATTTCTCCATAATCGCCATTAGAGTGTTTGGTTTTGAACATCCACCCAAGCTTCTTCTTTACATTTTCAATAATACATAAAGATTGTTTGCTAAACCATTCAGCACTTATACTACTGTTTACACAATATGAAATAAATGATGCTAAAGGGCTTAAATCTAGGCAAATTGCCTTTCTTTGACTATCACATAGGCGTGATGCAGCGCCTGTCATCCCTGTACCAGCAAAACCATCAAAAACGATATCTCCCGGTTGAGTATAATGATTTAGATACTTCATAATTGCACGGTATGGCACTTTCGTAAGATATGGATGATACATATATAATGGGTCAAACTTCCCCTCACTTACATCGCTGGCATATGGCTCTTTCACCTCAAAGTCTTCCTTGCGTTTACCGTGTTCTTCCAATATCTTTTTCTCCTTTTCCCAATTGTTAATAAAATCGTTTAACCATGGGTTAGGGCATGCTGTATAATATGGAGGATCTGAAAGATTAATAATATCTTCATCTTCACCTACTGGGAAGCCTTCTATTTTCTTTAGTTCTGGTAGTTTCTTACGCAGTTCTTCACGAAAATAAGTTCGCCGTGCTTCTTCGTTCTCAAATTTTAACCCGAAGCAAGTAACGGGGCCATCTTCTTTAAAATCAAAACCTCCCATGATTCTTGTCATCTCCTCTGCCGAGAAGAAGCCTCCTGTTGTATCATTCTTTGCCATAGTTCACTTTATTGTTTAATAATTATACGAATGTCCTCTGGACGCATTCCAGAAGATTTGCTAAGGATAAGCTGCTCAAATGCATCCAAAGCAGCTTGTTTCGTCATAGGACGTGAGAAGGAATGTATAATCTCGTCAAAAGTGATTTCTACTCTCTCAAAACTATGATTGAGCTTCTGAATAACCTCAACCAATTGACGAGCATAAATGTGATCAAGTTCAATCTTTCCCTCAGAGAATTGGCTGATAAGCACTTTCTCTGGCTCATTAAGATATTGCTTATTACGTTCAACAGAAGGGTCGTCAAGTGCATCATGGAACTGTTGTTCTATATCTGTATATATTTCATCGAGTTCTTTTTTGAGCACATTTACGTCAGGCTTTTGGCCGCTTTGGACAGTTGGATTGAATCCATCTTGGAACGGAGAAATTAAAATGCTATCACGCGTAACCATACTGTTAGCAGGTTTAAGTTGGCCAATCTTATTTTTCCACTGCATGTATACTACCATATTGAGGAAATTGGCATTGACAACATCTTCACAAACCTGATATTTCTTGCTACTAAGAATATCAAGTTTCGTGGCATTCTCTATCTCAGTGATATGAGCAGCAAGGTAACGGGTCAAATACCAATCTGCATAATCACTCTTTATTTGATCTAACTCCTGGAGATATGCAGTACGATCACTATCATTCATGTCAATGATAGAAGAGAGTTTTTGCATACTTTGAATAAGCTTCATCATCAGAGGTTTGTCACACATTGCAAGCTGTTGGGCCTGTTTAAGATAGCTGATGATAGCCTGGAACTTCTCCATATCAGCAAACTTCTTCTCAAATTCATCGAGTTTTCCTTTGTCATCGACAAGTTTTGAACGAACTTGGTCAACTGTCCATGTGATATTGCGGAGTTTAGCCTCATTATTGTAATTTGGGATTTGATCGCACATACCAGCAAGTGCGGTAAACCTACTATAGTAGCTATTACCTTCTGAAGGAGATAGTATTTCTGCACCGGCAAAAGTATAGCCGTTACGAATTTCTGATGCCATTTTCACTGCTCGTTTAGAGATATCGCGGGCAGCAATGGCCAGATCAGCGTATGTGCTTGCTTCACCCAAACGGTTAGTACGGTCTTCATCTATCAAGGCAAGCATCAATTCTTTCACAACTGCGAGGTTGATGCCCTTGGGAGGACATACACTCTTGAACTCATAGTAGTCATTCTCATTTAGGCGTGTTACCATATCGATTGTGCTGGCATTGATACGGCTGCTGTTATTAAGAACAATCTCCAGCTCACCCTGCGCAGCCATTGCTGCGAGTACCAAGAATTCGAGGTCTGCTTCTATATGGAAGTCTTTACTTAAGAATTCATTCCCCTCAATATAGAATGCTTCAAGGATCTCAGAACGATTAATTACTTTTCCACCAGCAGCATCAAGCATAGCTTTGATAGAACGGGCATACTGAGAATCAGAGGTCGATAAATGACCGTCTTTCCAAAGGCCAAGACCATGAAGAATAGCAATACCATTACTATTGGCGTTCTGAGGTTTGGAGATGACACTACGTGCCGAAGACAATATATTCTTTCTGTTATCGTCAGCAAGCGGTTGTGATAGAAGTGAGAAACTTGGGTATTCGGGATTTTCGTGGTCGAAGTGAGGCTCCATGATAACCGACACAATACTGCTGACTGCATCAATCTTTGCCTGACCAGTACCGAAACCAACCATTGTACGCATAGGTTGGGCGCTTCCATTGTACTCTACATTCGTTTTGTCATAGAATTCTCGGTCAAACACCTCACAAGACTCCTTGAAGAAACGTTTTCTGAAAGTTTCATACTTTGGCTTCTGAGCAGAATCTGCTCCGTTTTCCAATTGGAGGGCAGCTCCGTAATAAGATACTGTTTCCTTAAATTTATCACTTAATTCATTGAGCAGGAAGAAAACACCATCTTCTTCACTGTCGTGAGCCATTGCAGTTTTGTCAAATATCGGCATGAAATAGATGTAGAAGTGACGGCGGGGATGGGTCGTTGACTTCGCAGCAGGATTGCCCATGAATATATATCCAGAACGAGTACACATACGTGACTTCCATACAATGTGGTGGGGCCAGATGAGGAAACCATTACGATATGTCTCATCTTCTACAGGCAATACTTTCGCGAGGAAATCAAAGAAATAATGATCCTTTGTACTATTATCCATCTGGGATGCATAATCCTTAATCTTTTGCTCGTAGTTGACACCGCCCTCAATGCGCAAGTGGTATTCCTCATTGGTGTCGTTACGCTCCAAATATTCTCCAATTGTAGCTTGTACGATATTGTCAGCTGCGGGCTTAACAGCCAGTTCAACAAGGTCGTCATAACCTTCACACATATCATCTACTGGGCAGAGGTCACGGGTTAGTGTCTCAGCTGTGGCACCGTTTGTATTGGCTAAGTCCGCTTGGAGTATCTTAATAGCAAGAGCATTTGCAATACGGTGAGCAAGTGGCTTCTGCGAAGCGCGCCCACCTGTAAAGTTGTTGTCAATCTTCTGGTCAACGATGGTCATAATGTCACTCACACGGCGAACATCAGGAATGGCCATAAGGTCTGTATTCTTCTTCATGTCATCCCAATAAGAATCATAGCTGATGATGCCGGGTTCATCTTCTGGAACATCTTGGTCGAGCATTTTAGCGAACTTCTCTGACAGGACTTTCAGCACCTCTCGTTGACTCTTACCAATTCTAATATCCTGGAAGTTCTCAAAATATGAAGGATGAACAGGGAACAGGTTGACATACGTTTCAAAGTCATTGTCCATGTCTGGGAATAGGCTCCTGAATTTGTCGAGGTGTGTCGAAATAGTAGATTTCTGTTTATCATTCTTCTTTAGCAGACGTTCCTGAGCAATGAATTGAACATCAGTTTTCTGAATGGTAAGATTTTCATATCGGTCACTAACATGTGAAAGCATGTCCTTTTCAAATTGGAATTCTGTTGATTGGTAAATCAGTTCTTGGACACCAAACACCATTCTAAAGTGTGTACGATCGCTCTGGTGACCAAGAGCCTGAAGCACCTGGAGGTCTGTATTAAGAGCAGCAGGTGTAGCATGCCCTTTAAGGAAAGACAACATCTCGTCGATAACGAGGAGAAAACCTTTGTTTGGATATTTTTTCTCAAATTTGGCCATCATTTTTGCTATCTTGGTGGCATAGCTGTCTGGCGTAGTGTCATCAGATAGGCAATAATCAACTCCCCATTCGTCGAGAGCTTTGTCAATTTCCCAAGCAACAATTGTCCATAGGTCGTTGTTGCTTCCAATTTCAAAACGATGAACAAGATATTTACCAGCAATCTTCTCTAATGCTTCCTTTGCTTTTGTGTTTTGAAGCAGGTCAAGGTACTTCTTATCTTCTGCAATAATAGAGAAGAGAGACATGAGGTGAGATTTACCTGTACCATAGTTACCGACAATTTGAATTCCCTTTGTCTCTAAAGGACGTGAAAAGTCGAGATGCTTGCAGATAGTTGGAATCGTGTAACTCTCGAAGGTTTCTGAACACACGAAGTTTTTCACTACGTTAGTACGATAATCCTCATTGTCAAGTTTCTCAAACTTGATAATCTCATCAATAGGATTAAACTGGATAAGTTCTCTGTATTTCATATTTTGAGATGTTTATTATTCGACAATAGTATACGTTAAGTTTTTAAGACTGAAGGAGAAGCTGTCCTGTTGCGAAAGAAAGAAAAAACACTCATTTGCAACACATCCCTTTGCTTGAATGATAAGCAACTCGTCCTTTGAAGTTTGCTCGATAATTGTTTCAAGATTAAAGGCAAGGGCTGGTTCAAAGAGAATACCTATATTGCTCAAAGCAACATAACGCCCATATTCTGGATGCTCATGTGTATGCTGACGGATCATTTTCCGAATAGCATCACTTGCGTACATATTAAGATTCGACTTCTGAACTTTTGCATGAAGAGCATCCGCGAGGTATGCGCCAGTGTCAACGCTCTCAACATCCAATGATGATGAAAGGTCGAATACAAGTCGATATTTTGGATTCTTTGACAGATATGAAGCGAGGTTGCTATTCATGTTTCTTTCTAAGCTATTGGTTCTGGTATGTCTTTAAATCGCATAAGTTCACCAGGCTCCACATTTAAGAGCTTCGCTATTTTCATTAGGGTTTCTAATGTGGGCTGGCAATTGTTAGTACACCACTTGGAAACAGTTGCAGGATCCTTTCCCAACTGCTCGGCTAGCCATTTGTTGGTTCGCTTTTTCTCTGCCAACACAACTTTAATTCGGTTAATATCTTTATCCATATTACAGCTATTGGTTCTCCAATTTTATTTATATTGGGCAAAGATACGAAAAATAAACGGAAAATAGTTTCAAAATACCAAAAATCTGATGAAAAATAACATTTTTATTGCATTATACTCAATTTTGACCCCCAAAACAGGCTTCGCTCTGCCAAATATGTGCTCACCAAAGAGAGCAGACGAAGGTTAAAGGTAGACATTTTGTCTCTTTTATGCAGAAATCAGTTCCAATAATGCGACTTTTCCGCCAGATTACAATGATATTAGATTTTTTTATGTATCTTTGTCCCAAGTTTCATTAATAAAACATAGGATTATGAACGTCATTGAAATTACAGAATCGAATTATCAAGATTTTGCGACTCTTGATATTGTTGCTTTCTCTTTTGCCTATGAAGGGGCAATGGGAGAAATGGGTGGTATCTATATTATCGACAGAGAAGGGCAGATATATCATGCCAACTATTTCATGGGCGATAAATGTCTCGATCGAGACCACATTAAGGACGTCATTCCTGTATTTGTGGATCTTGAACATGGTTTGTTGGGCAGTGAGTCTAAAAATCCCAATTGGAGTTCTGAATATTTGGGATTTGGTAATACTTTGCTCATTTCAAATGAGATTCGTGATGGCTTCAAAAAGAAAGTTGAAGAAGCAAATCTTCAAAGAGCAGGCGAACTCTTCCAGCAGTGGCCAGGCTTTGTTTTGGACCTGATCGGGAAAGAGCATGGCAGTCTCACCATGAATGATATATGGGAATTACTGAAAAAATGAATTGGTAATAATATAGCTGTTGGTACAATCTTCGAAATTTATTTGGTGCCAACAGCTATATTATTTTCT
>OCVV011257878.1_pt1 | contig 16650 bp, 13 predicted proteins | sample 1539721 | NCBI WGS metagenome assembly OCVV01 (sample SAMN02144230, study PRJEB22623) | gut metagenome | biome: sheep rumen | host: Ovis aries | place: New Zealand | reverse complement strand
TTCACAAGAGGAAATTTGCGCCCTTGACGTATGAACGAACGTAATGAAATGAAGTGAGTGAATAGTCAAGGTTCAAAAGGCGCAAATTGACGATTTCAAATGGTGGTGTGTATGAATAAATATAAACTTCTCGCCCTGAATACTATCATATTCACAATAGGCAGTTTCGGGTCAAAGATAATCTCCCTTCTGCTGAATAATCTTTATACAAAATATATAAGTCCCGCAGAACTTTTTACCAAATCCCTGCTTGAAACACTCGCACTCTTTCTCATACCCGTTTTCAGCTTTTCGATAACAGAAGCGGTCGTAAGGTATGGTCTTGACAGGAGATACAGCAAAAAGGAAGTGTTCACAACAGCTATAACGCTTAATATAATAGGTATTATGCCCATATTCTTCACAGTTCCGTTTATAAGGTGCATACCGTATTTCAGGCATATAGAGGGATATACCGCACTTCTTATGATATATATAATTACATCTTCGGCAAGGGCATTGTGTTCGCAGTTTGTAAGGGCAAGGGGAATGGTAAAGCTGTTTTCTCTTGACGGAATACTCGCAACGCTTACATTGCTGATATTCAATATAATATTCATAACCCGTCACGGAATGGGTGTAAGGGGCTTTATGATTTCGACAATATTATCGGATTTATGCTCGGCACTGTTTTTGTTTTTCAGTGCAGGACTTAAAAAATTCTATAACGGAAAATATTTCAACAAAAAACTCAGCAGGAGTATGCTCCGTTTTACAATTCCGCTGATACCCACAACTGTTATGTGGACTTTCACGGGATTTTCAGACCAGATATTCATTGGAAACATGAAAAGCGACAAATTATTTTTAGGAGAAGATGCTGCAGGAATTTATGCAGCCGCCTCGAAAATTCCCAACCTCATATCAATGCTTTCAACAATATTTTTTCAGTCATGGAATATGTCAGCCATAACAGAAAATGATTCCGCAGACAGAAATATATTTTATGCAAAAGTATATTCAGCCTATGAATCAATATTGTTTATCGGCTCGGCAGGGCTTCTCCTCTTTGTTAAGCCCATATCCGCAATACTTATAAATTACAGCGTATTCCCTGAATACAGAATGGCATATATCTATACACCGCTTCTGATAGCGGCGGCGGTATATACCTGCTTTGACCTTTTTCTTGCAAGCATATACACCGCCACCAAACATACAAAAAATGCATTTTTTTCAATTCTCATAGTCTGTATAATGAATATAATATTGAATTTAAAGCTTATTCCGCTGATTGGAATACAGGGAGCGGCACTTGCAACGTTTTTAAGTTATCTGCTCTGCTACTGGATAAGGATAATTGATGCAAGATATTATGTACCATTTAAATTTTCGGCATCAAGAAATATATTCAATACCTGTGCGTTGCTGCTGATGTGTGCGGCTGTGATATTCCGTCCGTTTGGATATATAATATGGGAGATAATTCTTTTCATGCTTATTTTCCTGAAAAATTATCGTCCTCTGGTTATGATGTGCAGGAAACTCATAAAGAGATAAAAAAATCCTCCGATTTTTCGGAGGATATATTATTATAAAATAAAGCCCGACAGTTATCTGTCGGGCTTTTCAGCGTGCCTGGAGGGATTCGAACCCCCGACCTATTGGTTCGTAGCCAATCACTCTATCCAGCTGAGCTACAAGCACATTAACAACATATACAAGTATATCATCTTGAAAGCGAAAAGTCAAGTGTTTTTTGAAAATTTGTGATAAAATGCATTTTTTTCGATAATTTTCTGCGTTTTTTATTAAAAACATAGAAACTGAAATTTCCTCTTGACATTTCCAAAATCATGTGATATAATTATATCTGTTGTGAGACGCAAGGCTGAATCACAAAAATGAGACACTAGCTCAGTCGGTAGAGCATACGCCTTTTAAGCGTAGGGTCGAGGGTTCGAATCCCTCGTGTCTCATCATCATTGATTAGGGAGTCCGATTCTTCGGGCTTCTTTTTCTTTCTGACAAATAATAAAGCCGCCCATATGGACGGCTTTATTTTATGCGGTCTGTTTTTCTGATGATGTGTTTCGTACAAATAAAGCTTTGAATATAGTCCTTACAAGCGGCTGAATGAAGAAAAGCTGAGAGAAAAATGCAAAGGGGAAATTATAACATACAAGCTTTATCCAGTTGGCAAGGAGTGTAAATATACTGAAATCCTGTATTCCATACGGATAATAGAGTATTGCCGCAATAAAACTCATTGCAGGACACATTATTCCCACTGTCGCACATATGATAGCTGTTTCAAAGAGTACGGGGTGAGTTTCATGGGGATTGAATACTTTGCAGGCAAGTCTGAATGAAAGCGGACTTCCCACTGTTATTTCAAGAGTGTATGCAAAGAAAAATTCCGTTATCACTACTGCCCATATGGGGACAGCTTTTCCCATTACAGATACACCGCCCATTTTATTTATGGCTGAAATAACTCCCTGTGCGCCTGTCATCTGCATGAACATATTTCCGTTGATTACATAAAGGCTGTAAAAAACATAGGCATGAACCGTTATAATAACGGTGATGAGTGCGAACATCATTCGCTGAAACTGATTTTTTGGCATAAAATTCCTCCTGACACGCAAAAAAACACGCATCGCCGTGTGAATACAATTACAGAAACAAAACGTTCCGTAATCAGATTTACTCACCACAGGGCGATACGTGTGTCGTTTGCGTTTTTTATTATTACCTGAATATTTTACCATAATGCAGATAAAAAGTCAATTATTCAATTCAACGTTTTTCATAGTCATGGTAAAAAATATTTTTATGCAATTATATAGAAACTGAAAGATATGCAAGTGCCTTGCTGTATATGTCATCAGGCTTTACATGGTCGGAAATCAGCATTTCCGCAAAGTCCACGGCATCTTCAATATTGCATGAAAAATCGGGTATGCTTTCAGATTTCCCCGTTATGAAATCGACAGCTTCTATTCCGTATGTAACAGTTTCGTTTCCGTAGAGGTTTATTTTGCCTGCCGTCACCTTGTAAGCGACTTTATTCACGCCGTATATTTCCATATATATGGTTTTATCTTTTACTTCACCTTTATTTCTGCGGATAAGACCGAACATAAAAACATCTCCTTTTGATTTTATCTGATATAATTATATCACAGGCATAAATTATTTAAAAGAGAATTTTTTGTCGTTTTTCGGTTTTTTAAAGGGAATTATGGCATATACGGACGGAAAGTCATTCAAGGTCATTAATCTGCATGAAAATTTTCTGCATCTGAACATCTGTCTGAGCTATGCGGTCAGCACATTCTTTAAGTTCATCGGATATTTCCTGCGGAATTTCGGCAGTAGTTTTATATTTAAGCTGATGTTCGAGGCTTGCCCAGAAATCCATAGCGATAGTTCTTATCTGAATTTCAACGGGAGCGTAATATTTTTTTGATGAGAGGTAGACGGGTACGTTTATAATAAGGTGATAGCTTCTGTAACCGCTTGGTTTAGGGTTTTTGATATAGTCTTTTTGTTTGATGACAGTGAAGTCGTCACGGCGGCTGAGGATATTGACGATATAGTAAATATCGGATATATAGTAGCAGGTAACTCTTATTCCCGCAATATCGAGGAGATTTTTTCTTGCGGCTTCGGGGGTTATGGGGAGGTTTTTCTTTCTGAGTTTTCCTATTATGGATTCTGCGGATTTGAGGCGGCTTTCGATATTGTGTATGGGATTTCTGCTGAATTTTATATTAAATTCTTCGGCAAGGATATCGAGGTATGTACGCACAACTTTTATGGCTGAATCATACAGGTGAGTAAGCTGCATGAATTTCATAAAGAGTACGGCAAACTGATTTCTTTGTTCTTCGTTTTTGTTTACGACAGCAGGGAGGTCACCTATGTTGTCGATTATAAATTCCATTTCACTCATAACAGTCACCCTTTCGGAATAATATGATAACATTATATCATAAATATAAAAAATGTCAATATCAGACAAAAAAATCACGCTCCGATTTATCACATAAAATTTCATGTAAATAACATACGAATAATATTATACAATAAAAAATATGAAAAAATTGCAGAAAAAAGTCCCCTCTGATGACGAATCAGGGGGGATTTATGCGAAAAAAATTAAAAGTTAAAATATTTTATGATAACCGTATGAAATTTAAGTGAAATTATTCAAGACCTATTGTTCCGAATGAAAATTCATACTGCGGATTAAATTCATCTGAGTGCATATATCTGAGTATACTCTTTAAAAAAGCCTTTGTTTCGGGCTTATCGGATATTTCATTCAGACGGCTTGTGCATACCGTTAATTTGCCTTTGCCATATTTTACTTCATAGAGTATGCCGAGTTTGTGATTTCTTTCAAAATTATCGACAGTCTGGACTATGGGGCGGAAATCTTCGGGTGTGCCGTCAAGAATGGCATTATCCGCATGGCTTACGATATTATACCACTGTGGGGTTGAATAGAAACGGCTTGCAAATCCTGCAAGTGACGGGTGATTATCGTCTATGAGAAGTCCGAGAGTACCGACAGGAATTTCTTTTCCCATACTTTCCGAAATGCTTTTGAACATGGGATAGCACCAGAAATCGGTACAGTAAAAGCCTTTCACACTTTCAGGGAGTTTTTCGGGGATATACAAAACCTTTTCGCCCTGCGAGAGTAAATTTTTTACATTTTCGATATTATTTTCGATATATACTCTGCTGTTACCCATTACGGAAATTTTTTCTATTCTGAAATCATCATCGGGATATGCCCATAATTCATAGCAGTTTTCCGCAAGGGGCTTATCAGTAAGCTGACCGTCTTTTTTAATCAGTCTCATATCAATATCATTAAGACCGCTGAAAGGGACAGTAAACTCAATATCACCTGCATAAGAGATACCCTGTTCAAGTTCAGGGATATAAATATTTTCCTGCTCCTCATCGGTTGACCATGCAATTTTCAGGTCATAGAGATTTTTACCGCACATATTTCTGACATAAACGGGAATTTTCAGTTTCTGACCGACAGTCACGACAAAATCATCAATTTCCGCAAGGATAACTATATCCGAGCAGAAAAATTTCCATTTTCTGTGGATATCATATTTTTTAACGAAAGATTTTTCCTGCATCAAAGCGTTGAGCATACCGACAAGAGCCGTACCCTGTCCTGAAAAATCCTGTAAATCGAGGAGCTGGAATCCCGATATATATTCCGAGCGCATAGCCGCCTCTATTTCGAGTTTATAGCAGTTAAAGGCGAGCATACCCGATGCATTGTGGAAATCCTCCGCATATGAGAGCATATTTTTCTTTTCAAGTCTTTCACGGAAAATTTCAAGGTTACGGGGCTTTAACGTACCTGTATATTCCTTTATTTCGCTGTAATCGGGATATGAGCAGTATTGTCCTGTTTCGTGGGTGATAATTGGTTTTGAGGGGATAAGTCCTTCTGAATTTCCGTTTACCTTTACTTTTTTGACACCTGTGCCGTACTGGATTTCGATTTCCTTCACATTGTCATTGATGTCCGAGGTTTCTGTTTCGGGGAAAATCATTTTATCGAAAGAATGTGAAGTATTTGGTTTTTCAGCCTGTACGAATCCGAGCGGTATATCGCACTGACCGTATGAACCTCTTATAAGTCTGTCACGGCTGAGGCGGACACCTGAGAAGAAATCGTCATTAGGCTGGATATTTGGATAAAACTGGAAATTATTGCTTCCCTGAGTATACAGATGCCTTTTGTCGAGGGAGTGGTATTCTGCGAGGACTTCATCAAGTCTCTGAGGACTGCCCCAGAGTTCATTTCCGAGGGACATCATAACAAATGACGGGTGATTTCCGAAGGTTTTTAAAATTCTCCTGCCCTCCTCAATCAGATATTCCTGTTCCTGAGCGTTATAATTTTCCTCATCGGGGGCGGCAAAAGTTCCCCAGAAAGGGAGTTCGGGCTGTAAATACATTCCGAGCATATCAGCGGCTGTAAATGCCGCATCAGGCGGACAGCAGGTATGAAAGCGCAGGTGATTGAATCCCCAGTCTTTTATTACTGAGAGATATTTAAGCCATTCTTCAACGCTTGCGGGGGCTGCGCCTGTGAGGGGGAAAAGCATACCGTCATGTTTTCCACGCAGGTAAACAGTTTTGTTATTTATTTTTATATTCATTCCGTCAGTTTTTATATCCCTGAAACCGAAATGGACTGTTTTAACGTCATTACTGCCGCACAGAGCCGCTTTAAGTGTATATATCACGGGAGAAAATTCTTCCCATAAGGAAACATCATCAAGCTTTATAATTACTTCGGGATTTTCAGTGCTTATGTGGTATATATTTGCATCTATAAGTTTTCCGTCAACGGAAGAACCCCATATATTCACATCAGCCTGATTTATATTTTCGAGTTCAAATACAAGTTTTATCTCTTTATTTTCGGCATTCGGACAGGGGGTAATATTTCTGATGCCGTTTTTTTCGGATATTATGAGGGAGATATCGCCTGTTATGCCGTTCCAGTTTGACTGTGTATCGGGAGAAGTCATATGACCGCCCTTTATCGGGTAATCTGTATTGCTTACCATGATGCATATATTATTTTCGCCTGAAACGGCATAGTTTGATATGTCATATATATGGGGAGTACAAAGGCTGTCATACTCACCTGCATATTTTCCGTTTATCCAGACTTTTGTAAGTCTTGTACGTTCGAGGAAAAGCTGTATTTTTTTATTTTCAATATCGGGGAGGTATGCAGTTCTGTAATACCATGCATAGCCTTCATAAGCGTATTCATCTGTAAGAAAACCTGTTTCACGTTCGGGATTGGGATTTCCTTTTTTTTCGGCTGAGGTTGTAGAGGGTAAAAATATATTTTCATCGGGTACAGAGAGAAAATAATTTTCTTCAATTCCTTTGAGAGCCTTATCTTCACGGAATTTCCATATTCCTGAGAGATTGATTTTATTTATCATAATAAACTCCGTTAATAGTCGATATAGTTAATAATTGCGTCCATAGCAAGGTAATATTCTTTGGCATAGAGATATGATGTCGCTGTCTCAAATGCAGCGGAGAGGTTGCCTGTTATTTCTACATCTGAATATACTGCTGACTGCTGTAATGCAGAATTTAAGAGAATCATGTATCCGTTTCCGTCGGGGTATCTTCTGTCGTGCCAGATTTTGCACAGGTCATAGTCGGAAGTATTTGATGTATTCTGTGTGAGGATTACAGAAATATCCTTGTTGCTTCCTGCGAGTCTGTTTTCAATGAATTGCAGTTCTTCAACGCTGTAAACGCCTAATTCATCAAATATGTGAGAGGGACACATATCTGAAAGAGAAAGCATTTCCAGTATTCCGTTTTTAAACTCTCCTTTTACAAAAAGCTGTGTTGCGGAAAAAAGTGCGGAATTGAGAGTATTTGTATCTATAATTTTTTCGCATACGCCTGTTGTGAGGAGGTAGTCGTATTTTGTATCGTTATTCAAAACGAATACAAGACCGTTTCCTGCGTTATCATAAAGCTGGCTGAAAATATCCTTTGCATAGTCTGCGGAAGTGAAGTCACCGCTTGAACTTATGGTGACGACAGCGGCATTTATCATTTTTTCGGCACTTATGCGCCTTACATAGCTGTCGAGTTCGTTTTCCTCGTCATCGCTGAGAATCTGGGCATAGTCATAGATATACCTGCCGTTTTCGGCTTTTACGGACTGAACGGCGGAGGAATCGGATTCGGGTGCTTCATCGGAATCCTGATTATCCTTTTTATTCTCATTATTCGTAGAATCATCTGAGGTTTCGGGTTCTTCTGACGTTGTATTTTCTTCATCTGATGTATTTTCCGAAGAAATTTCTGAATCGTCGGAAATTTCAGATGAAGCATTTTGCGGAGAGCTTACGCAGCCGCTGAAAATAATAGTCATTGAAAGTGCTGCTGCTAAAAATTCAGAAAATTTTTTCAAAAAAATCATTCCTTACTCTTGTATTTCTTATTATATTTTAGTATAATTTAATAGAAAAATCAAGTGTTATACAAAAAATTCATAATTAAAAATTTTAAATTAATATTTTTTTATTTAACAGGAGGCAAATATGGATTATTATGTAAAAAATAACAATATTATTGTGCATGAAAAGGATTTCGACCTCGATGAAACTCTTGACTGCGGTCAGGCTTTCAGGTGGAAAAAAATTGATTCAGACTATAAATGCACTTATACAGGAAAATTTATCAATGATGAACTCACTGTATCACAGACGGAGGACTGCTTTATTTTCCACAATATTTCCGAAAAGGATTTTCTTGACAAATGGTTTGAATATTTCGATTTCGGAACAGACTATTCCGAACTCAAAAAAATATTCTCACAGGACGAAACACTCGCAAAAGCCTGCAAATACGCAAAAGGTATCCGTTTGCTGAAACAGGATTCATGGGAATGTCTCATATCATTCATAATTTCACAGAATAACAATATTCCGAGAATAAAGGGCATTATACAGCGTCTTTGCGACAATTACGGAGGAAATTTCCCGACTGCACAGGCTCTCTCGCAGGAATCCCCCGAAAGCCTTGCATATCTGCGGAGCGGTTTCCGTGCAAGATATATATGTGATGCATCACAGAAAGTAAACAGCGGTGAAGTTAATCTGACAAAAATATCTTCCATGCCTTTGGAGCAGGCAAGGACTGAACTCAAAAAAATAACAGGTGTAGGCGATAAAGTCGCTGAATGTGTACTCCTTTACGGTATGCACCGCACAGAAGCTTTTCCCGTTGATGTATGGATTAAGAGAGTGCTTGCCGAATATTATCCGAATGGTCTGCCTGAATACATATCCGCAGATGCAGGCATAGCACAGCAGTATCTTTTCCATTATATGCGTACTGCCGTATCCGCATAAATAAAAATCTCCGCACGGAGCGGAGAATTTTTATTATTCAAAGATTATTTCATATTCCGAAAGATTTTCCCATTGGTTTAAAAACTGAGTGAAAATGTTTTCGGCATTTGTCTTGACGGAGTAGAAGAAGTCATAATTCTGCAAAAGTTTATGTTCCTGAGCTTCTTTCTGTTCAGAGAGCATATCTGAATAGTCTGAGTAGTCAAGGGTACTGAAAATATCATCTTTTGCATCTTTAAATTCATAGCTGTTTTCGTCAACATAGTGGTTTGTTATTTCGGCTTCGGGGATTGATATGAGTACGGTTTTTTCGTCATTGTCAACAGCGATTTCTATTTCGCTGAAATCAATATCCACATCAATTGCACCGTCAAAGCTGAAAATAAACATATTTGTCGTAAGCGGAACTTTCATGCCCCATGCGTCCCTGTAAACCTCATAGACTTCCGATGAATGGTATGTATAGGTTTTCGAGGTAAGACCGTAAGCAGGTGAAATAATATCCGATATATCGCTTTCATAAATAAAAATCGGTTCAGTGGTAGGTTCTTCGGTAGGAGCTTCTGTGGGTTCTTCGGTAGTTGGTTCTTCGGTAAGGGATTCAATAATATCCTCAGCGTCCGCCTGCATCTGGGATATACCGCTCTGTTCCTCGGTATGGCTCATACTTTTCTGTTTTTCGTTGTACTTTCCGAAAAGATATGCAAAATAAACGCACATCATGAACATAAGCACAAACAGCACCATAGCGATAAGGATAACAGGCGTATCGACAGCAACCTTATGAGATTTTCTTTCTCTTTTGGTATCCTTTTCGATTTCGTTCTGAACATCGAGTTCGTTTTCATTTTCCATAGGAAAGACCCCCTTTTTATAAAATGTCCCAATATCCGGACAGCATATCCGTCCGTACTCTCATTATAACATAAATATTCCTTATTTTCAATAATTTTCATCTGATTTTCATTTATAAATCCAAACTGTAACAAATTAATGCAAAATACACCATGCATAATTCATAATTCGGTTGGTAATCAAAACAAAAATTTTTTATTATACAAAACTGCTTTGTACGGAAATTTATCAAATATATGTTGACATTTATTTGATTATGTGGTATAATATGAGCGTGGAATTGTATTGAATTATGTCAATTCTGACAATTATGCATTATGCATTGACAATTATGAATTAATTAATGGAGGTTTTAAAAATGGGAATGTTCGACAAGCTTATCGACAATCTTAAAGCAAACAAAAAAACTATCGTTTTCACAGAGGGCAATGATGCAAGAATACTCTCTGCCGCTGACAGACTTCTTAAAGAAGGTCTTATGGGCGTTATTCTCTGCGGAAACGCTGACGAGGTAAAGGCTGCCGCTGCAAACGGCAATTTCTCCATAGACGGTGCGGAAATCATCGACCCCGAAACATACCCCGAATTTGAATCACTCGTTGCTCAGATGGTTGAACTCAGAAAAGGCAAGATGACAGAGGAAGAATGCCGCACTCTCCTCAAAAAATCCAACTATTTCGGCACTATGCTCGTAAAGGCAGGCAAGGCTGATGCTCTCCTCGGTGGTGCTACATATTCAACTGCTGATACTGTAAGACCTGCTCTCCAGATTATCAAGACAAAAAAAGGCTCTAACCTTGTAAGCTCATCATTTATTCTTTTCAGGGAAAAAGACGGCAAGGAAGAAAAAATTTCCATGGGCGACTGCGCTATCAATCTCGGCTATACCGACAGAGTTGACAAAGAGGGAAATGTTACACTTTCCGCTGCAAGACAGCTTGCGGAAGTAGCTGTTGAAACTGCAAGAACTGCATCATTCTTCGGTATTGACCCCAAGGTTGCCGTACTCAGTTTCTCAACTTACGGCTCAGGCAAGGGTGGCACTGTTCAGCTCAGTCATGATGCAGTTATCGAGGCAAGAAATATCGACCCCGAACTCGTTATTGACGGAGAATTTCAGTTCGATGCAGCCGTTTCGGAAGAAGTTGCAAAGACAAAATGCCCCGATTCAAAGGTTGCAGGCAAGGCTAACACATTTATATTCCCCCTCATCGAGGCAGGAAATATCGGTTACAAGATAGCTCAGAGACTCGGCGGATTCGAGGCTTACGGTCCTATCTTACAGGGTCTTAATGCTCCTATCAACGACCTTTCAAGAGGCTGTACCGCTGATGAAGTTTACAAAATGGCTATAATCACAGCAGGAATGGCTTGATTAAATAAATAATCCATAATAAAAACGCTCCCGATTAAAGGAGCGTTTTTTGTCATATCATTCCTGACTTGAAATACATCATCATTTCATTTGTGAGACTTAAATTATCGGGCTGACCTGTTATATCCTCACGGCTTACCCATTTTGCGTATTTAAGTTCGGATTCGTCTATCTTAATATCCGTATCACCGTCAGCATCACAGAAATATCCTGCAAGAATACTGCCTGAAAATCCCCACGGCTGAGATTTGTAATACCTTATATTCTTGACTTTAAGACCTGTTTCCTCCATGACTTCACGTTCAACGGTCTGTTCAAAGGTTTCGCCTATTTCGGTAAATCCTGCGACAAGTGCATCATAATTTATTTTTCTGTCGGTGGCATAGCGAGTTATGAGGAGTTTGTCACCGTTTGTAATACCTACTATAACAGCAGGATTTATTCTCGGAAAAATTATATTTCCGCATTTACATCTCAAAGCCCTGAATTTTTCGTCTGCGAAAGTTTTATTTCCGCATTTTCCGCAGTATATGTTTGAACTGTACCATATATAGAGATGAAGTGCGGTAAACATGGCAAAAATATTCTGTTTTACGGCATTTTCCGCATAGCGGACTTTTCTTACGGAAACATATTCATAATTTTCATATTTAACATTTCCGTCAGCGAGGAAATATTTAACATTATCGACAGAAAACAGATAAATATATTTATCTGCGGAAATTTCTCCGTATTTCGGGAACGGGTCACTTATATCTTCTTTTGCGAGAACATGATAGACTGCGTTTTCTCCCTTGAAATGAAAAACAATGCTTTTTTCATCGGGGACGGCATTTTCATAATTATTTGAAAACACACAAGGGGATATATCCTGAATCATTTTTCTGTCAGCTCCTTTTTTTCAAGTTGATTCATCAGTTTAAATTCATATCCTGCCATAACTATTGCGACTATTGCGGAAAGCAAATCTGCTGTCGGACCTGTATATATAATTCCGTCTATTCCGAAGAAAAGCGGAAGTATCAGCAGAAACGGTATGAAAAACAATATCTGTCTTGTAAGTGAGAGAAATACGCCCTTTATCGGTTTTCCTATTGATGTGAAAAATGTTGAGGTTATGGGCTGGAGACAGTTTATCCATGTGAAAAACAAAAATATCCTGAAAAATCTTACTCCGAAAGTAAAATATGTTTCGCTTCCTTTTCCGAAAACAGACAATATCTGTCTCGGAAATATCTGAAACATTATGAACGCAGCAACTGATATTCCTGCACCTGTTATGACTGCAAGGCGGTAGGCTTTTTTAACCCTGTCATACTGTCTTGCACCGTAGTTGAAGCTTTCAATGGGCTGAGTACCCTGAGCAAGACCTATAACTATTGAAAATACTATCATATTTACCTTCATGACAATTCCTGCACAGGCGATAGGTTCTGAACTTCCGTATTCGGAAAGTCCGCCGTAGTGACTTAATGAATTGTTAAGCACTATCTGTACAACTGCGATTGCAAGCTGATTGAAACATGATGCCATACCTATTGAGGATATTCTCTTTATTACGGTAAAATCAGGCTTGAAATGGATTTTTTCAAGGTTTACGGTTTTGAATTTTCTCACATATAATATTACCATTACCGCAGAAACAAACTGTCCTATAACCGTAGCAGCCGCAGCACCTGCCATTCCCCAGCGGAATACCATTACAAAAAGTGCATCGAGGGCGGTATTTATAACTGCACCTGTCAGATTGCAAGCCATAGTCATCTGAGGGCTTCCGTCCGCCCTTATGATATGACCGCCTCCCGTTGTGAGTATCAGGAAAGGAAATCCTATTGCGGTTACTCTCACATATTCCTGAGCGTAGGGGAGTACATCATCAGGCGAGCCGAATAATTTCAGCAGGGGAGTCAGAAATAAAAGCGTTATGAGTGCTATGACCGTACCGCTTATTATGAGCATGGATATTGAATTTCCTGCGAAAAATCCTGCTCTTTTGGTATCTCCACGACCCATTGTGAGATTAAAGCATGATGCACCGCCTATTCCGAGAAGAAGTGCTACCGCCATACAGGCTGTTGAAAAGGGAAAGGCAATATTTGTTGCGGCATTTCCGTATGTACCCACAGCTTGTCCGATAAATAGCTGGTCAACAATATTGTACAGCGCACTTACAAGCATACCGATAATGCTTGGCACGGCAAATTTAAACATAAGCTTTGAAACGGATTCCGTGCCGAGGGGATTAATTTTTTCTTCCATAATATACCTCTTTCATTCATAATACAAGATATATTATACAACATTAATTTATCAAATGCAAGTTATTTCTTTGTTTTGTTTATTACATATTCCCTGTACATAGCGAGTTGTCTTTCGAGCGGAGAAAGTTTTGATTCGGGGGCTTTTTTCGCATTTGGATTATCTTTTATGTAATTATCTATAAGTTCGCAGAATTTATCTGCATATTTATCGGCTTTTTTTGTTCCCACGCCTGAAACACCGAGAAATTCATTTTTTGACCTTGGCAGTTTCCTGCACATATCCTTTAAAGAGGTATCGGAAAAGACGATATATGAGGGGACTTTTTCCTGCTGGGCGATTCTGCTCCGCAGTTCTTTGAGGAGGGCGAAAAGCTTGTCATTTGCAAAATATTCTTTTTCTTCGGAATATTTTGAAATAATTTTTTCTTCTTTCGGGAGTTTCATTGTAATTTTTCTGTTGCCTTTAAGTATATCGGCTGATTTTTCGGAAAATCTCACAGTGGGATATTCGCCCTCGGTCAGCATCAGATATCCACGGTCTATAAGGAAATCAATTTCGGAGCGTATTCTTGAAACTGAGACATCTTTCATTATACTATATGTTGAAATTCCGTCAAGACCTGCATTTATAATTTTTTCGCTTCTTCCTCCACGCAGTATGTCTGTAAGCATAGTTTTTCCGTAGTCTCTGCCTTTCCGGTGGATACGGTAGACGCAGGATATTATTTTCTGTGCATCGACAGTTATATCGACTGTTTCGTAATTGCCTGCACAGCATGAGCAGTTACCGCAGTAATTATGGGATTTTTCTCCGAAATACCTTAAAATATACTGTCTGAGACATTCATTTGTCGAGCAGTAGAAGGTCATATATTTAAGGCGTTCCATATCTTTTTTATATACAGCCTCACGCATTTCTTCGGTTAATTGGGTGTTTGTGTCACGGTTATTGTCAATCAGGAATTTTGCGGTATTCACATCATAGCTGTTATACATGAGAATACAGTCGGCAGGTTCACCGTCACGTCCTGCCCTTCCTGCTTCCTGATAGTAGCTTTCTATATTTTTCGGCATATTGTAATGAATGACGAATCCCACATTTGATTTGTCTATACCCATACCGAAGGCATTGGTTGCGACAATTATTTTTTTTCGGTCATAGATGAAATCCTCCTGATTTGCATTTCTTTCCTGTTGTGAAAGACCTGCATGGTATCTTGTGGCGGAATAGTTGTCATTAATTAATTTTTCGCAGACTTCCTCTGTTTTTTTTCTTGAATTGCAGTAAATTATACCGCATTTTCCGTCATAGTCCGAGAGGAGTTCTTTAAGCTTGTCATATTTGTTCTGCGGTTTCACCACACCGAAATATAAATTTTCCCTGTTGAAAGTAGTAGTCAGTATGAAAGGATTTTCAAGGCGCAGAAGTTTTGAAATATCCTCTTTGACTTCAGGTGTTGCGGTAGCGGTGAATGAACTTATTATCGGTCTGTAAGACAATTTACTGATAAATTCCACAATTTTGAGATAACTTGGTCTGAAATCCTGTCCCCACTGTGAAACACAATGCGCCTCATCGACAGTTATCATGGAGATTTTTACATTTTCCGCAAAATTAATAAAATCCTCTGTCAGAAGTCTTTCAGGGGCGACATATATTATTTTATATGCTCCCGAATATGCATTTCTGAAAAATGCCTGATATTCCGAAAAATTCAGCGAACTGTTTATAAAGGCGGAATTTACGCCTGATTCTTTCAGTGCATTCACCTGATCTTTCATAAGGGAAATCAGCGGAGATATGACAATTGTTATGCCGTCAAGCATAATTGCGGGGACTTGATAGCACACGGATTTTCCTGCGCCTGTGGGCATGATTCCGAGGACATCACGGCATGAAAGAATATTGTCAATAATTTCAGCCTGTCCCTCCTTGAAAGACTTGTGACCAAAATAATTTCTTAAAACATCGGATTTATCCATTAAAATTTCCTTTCTCAAAAAAATCTTTCCCCCGCTTTTGCGAGGGAAAATTATCTGACATAATCTACAACATCTCAGACGATTATATCATATTTTTTAATAAAAATCAATATAAATTCTGCACATAATAGCGATATAAAATTTGTGAAATAAGAATAGATAGAAATTTTACTGCCAAATAATATTTTGGTATAATAAAAAAGGACTTATGCATCAAACACAAGCCCTTTTTAATCAATTACATCTGTGCAATTTTTTCGGCTGCACCGTTAAGCCATTCGCCCTCAAAGAGTTCTATTGTACCGTTGTCGCACTGTTTAGCGAGGTCTGTGCAAATCGGGATTCTTGCAAGTACGGGGATATTGTACTGTGAAGCGATTTCATCGAGGTGACTGTCACCGAAAACATTGATTTTCTTTCCGCAATCGGGACATTCATAATAGCTCATATTCTCAATTATTCCGAGAATCGGGATATTCATAAGCTGTGCCATTTTAACGGCTTTTTCGACAATCATGGAAACGAGTTCCTGCGGAGAAGTCACTATAACTATTCCGTCAACGGGGAAAGACTGGAATACAGTAAGCGGAACATCACCTGTTCCGGGGGGCATATCGACAAAAAGATAATCAACATCTTTCCAGATAACGTCTGTCCAGAACTGTTTTACAACGCCTGCGATAACAGGACCTCTCCATACAACGGGGTCAGTCTCGTTCTCAACAAGCAGGTTCAGGGACATTACATCAATGCCCATTTTGCTTTTCTGCGGGAAGATTCCGAGGTCGCTTGCCTCTGCCTTGTTGTGTATGCCGAAAGCCTTCGGGACGGAAGGACCTGTGATATCAGCATCGAGTATGCCGACATTCTTACCCATTCTCTGCATTGAAACGGCAAGGAGTGAAGAAACCATAGTTTTGCCTACACCGCCCTTACCGCTGACAACACCGATAACCTTACCGATTCTGCTTAATTTGTTTGGCTGTTCGAGGAAGCTCTGCGGTTTGCTGCTGCAATTGCCTGCGCTCGGACAGCTTGAACATGATTCAGGGTTACAATTTTCGCTCATTTAAAAAAACTCCTTTATTAAAATCGTCAAATTTGCGGTACTTATATTATAACCTTTTTTTTACATATAGTCAAGGTTATTTTTAATTTTATACAATAAATCAGAATTTAATGCTCTATGATTTTAAGGTCAATGCTATTATTTACCGATAAACGAACTCTTCCACCGATAGGA